>Ga0187871_10000013_pt1 | contig 145237 bp, 118 predicted proteins | sample June2016WEW_16_1_FD_132988 | JGI IMG/M metagenome (GOLD analysis project Ga0187871, IMG submission 132988) | Peatland microbial communities from SPRUCE experiment site at the Marcell Experimental Forest, Minnesota, USA - June2016WEW_16_10 | ecosystem: Environmental > Terrestrial > Soil >...
CCAATCGAGATCCCCACCGGAACGCGCAGTGTAACCGGCGATTCGACCGCCCCAGCGACAGTGAGGTACTTATGCGTAACCGCCCGATCAAGCCCGATGTTCATCAGCGTCTCGACGTTGGCGACGACGGTATCCACATCCTTGGGCAGCCCACCCGGCGGAATAACCCGCCCAGTAACCAGATGCACCAGGATGAACTCGTCTCCCGCAGGGTAAGTATCCGGCAGCGGGACTACGCGTATCCCGGGCCCCGCCGACTGCTCCAGCGCCTCAATGATCTCGTGGTACTTCTCCTTGATGCCGATCACGCCCTCAGCCGCGCCGACCAGCTCCATAGCGATCCGCATCCCCCGCAGGAACGGCTCGGAGTGGTGATGAAGCAGTTCCTTGTCTTTATGCAGCAGCGGTTCGCATTCGGCGGCGTTGGCAATAAGCATCGAGACCCGAGCCTTGAACTTCACGTGAGCAGGGAACCCGCCCCCGCCCGCGCCCACAATCCCCAACTCCTCAATCCGCTCGGTGGACGGGGGATGGGATGAGTCGGCTTTCGGTTGGAGTTGCGATCTAATAGGAATTCCCGCCATTTGGGGCCAGCCTCGGAATCCGTCAAAATAATGATTGACTCTGACAGATAATGTATACTATCATTCAACTTCAATCAAGATCTGTCAACAATGAAATGCTTGATTCCAAATATCGGTAGCACTTCGTTCAAGTACCGCGTCCTGCAGATGCCGGAAGAGGTGGTATTGGCGGAAGGACGCGTGGAACGGATCGGGCAGCCGGGCGGCGAATGCTCCGACTTCCCAGCGGCTATTGGCAAGTGCCTGGCGGCGATTGCTGGGCCAGGCAAGGCGCTCAAAAATCTGTCGGAGATCGACGCGGTGGGGTTCAAGGTGGTCCATGCGGGATCGCTGAGCGAGCCGCAGTTGATCGGCGACGAACTGCTGGCGGCGATGGAGGAGTTTACGTTTCTCGCTCCTGCGCACAATCCTGCTTACATTGCGGCGATCAGGGCGTTTCGGCAGGAGTTGCCGGGAGTGCCGCTGGTTGCGGTGATTGAGACAGGGCCTTACCGATTTATGGAGGAAGCGGCGACTACCTATGCGGTGCCGTACGAGTGGCGGCGGGATTTTGGGATTCGCCGGTATGGATTTCACGGCGCGAGCCATCGGGCTGCCAGCGAAAGGGCATTGGCGCTGATGGGACGGTCGAAGTTGCGCCACATTTCCTGCCATCTGGGAGGTAGTTCCAGCGTGGCGGCATTTCGCGACGGCCTGCCGGTTGGGACTAGTATGGGTGCTTCTCCTCAATCAGGGCTGCCGCAGAATAACCGGGTGGGGGACATTGATGCCTTCGCTGTACTGCACATGATGAAGAGGCTGCAAGTTGGTCCGGACGAGATGGCTGCGATCCTCGGCAGCCGGTCGGGGCTGGCAGGGATCAGTGGAGGCAGCGGAGATCTTCGCGACCTGAACGCGGCGGCGGCGACGGGAGATCAGCGGGCTCGGCTGGCGCTGGATGTTTATGTGCGAGCGATTCGCCATTACCTGGGAGCGCTGATGCTGGAACTAGGCGGGATCGACGTGATTACGTTTTCTGGCGGGATCGGGGAAAACAGCGCGGAGATTCGAGGGGCGGTATTGAAGGGTCTCTCGGGGTTTGGAATGGAACTGGATGAGAGCAGGAATCGGACGATCAAGGGCGAGGGTGTGATTTCTTCCGACGGTTCAGCGGTAAAGGTTCTGGTGGTTCCGGCTAACGAAGAGTTGATTATTGCGCGTGAGACTGCAGCGGTAGTGAGCCGTTCGCAGGCTGGGAAACAAGTGATGGCGGGGCAGGCAAGGTAAGGAAAACGATCAGGATTTTTTATGAGTAGTTCGGCAGTGGCAAATTCGGCGGGGTCCATCGACAGAGCGATGGTGGAACGGATTGTGCGGCAGGTCGCGCTGGAGTACCTGGGCCGGGAGAAGGACGGGGCTGCGCCGGTGCTGACAGTGCAAGCGTCGTCGCGGCACATGCACGTTTGCCGCGAGGATATGGACGTGCTGTTCGGGCCGGGATCGGAGTTGACCTTTGATCGAGCGCTCTACCAGGAGGGCAACTTTGCGGCCAAGGAGACGGTGACGATCGTTGGACCGCGAAGCCGGCTGATTTCGAATCTAAGAATTCTGGGGCCGATGCGCAAGCGGTCGCAAGTTGAGTTGGCATTCACTGACGCCATCATGTTGGGATTCTCGGATATTCCAGTGCGGCTCTCAGGAGACATTGCGGGCACGCCGGGCGCGGTGATCATCGGGCCGAAGGGCGTGGTGGAGCTAAAGGAAGGCGTGATTCGCGCTGCGATTCACGTGCATATGAATCCGGATGAGGCAGCCCATTTCGGCGTGAGTAAGGGCGAGAAGATGAAGCTGCGGATTGGGGGTACGGCGGGCGTGACCTTTAACAATGTTCACGTGCGCATTGACCCCAAGGCGCGGTTGAACGTGCATATGGATACAGATGAAGCGAACGCGTGCGGATTGCATTTGACCAAGGATTTTGAACTTATCAAGTAACCCAACAAAGAAGAGAGGAAGCGATGAAACAAGCGCTAGGAATGATTGAGACCAAGGGGCTGGTTGCCCTGTTCGAGGCGACCGACTCCATGCTCAAGTCAGCAAACGTGACGTTCGCCGGTTGGCAGTCTGTTGGTTCGGGACTGGTGACCGCCTTCGTTGAAGGAGATGTGGCCGCCGTTAAAGCAGCTACGGATGCGGGTGCGGAGGCGGCGGCGAGAATTGGCGAGGTGATCAGCGTTCAGGTGATCAGCCGTCCCCACGACGAACTGCCGAGTTTTGTGCAACAGGACAAAAAGGTCCAGAAGGCCGCGAAGTAGGCGGAGGAGACGCGATGAATGAAGCAATTGGATTGATCGAAACGAAGGGCCTCGTCGGACTTGTCGAGGCATGCGACGCGATGGTGAAAGCGGCCAGCGTGGAACTGGTAAAAACGGTTCAGATCGGCGGCGGATTCGTAACTGCGATTGTTCGCGGCGATGTGGGCTCCGTGCGGGCCGCGGTAGACGCGGGTTCGGCGGCGGCGAAGACGGTGGGCGAATTGGCGTCTGCGCACGTGATTGCGCGGCCGCACGATGCGCTGGTCGAAAGTATGTTGAAGTAACCAGGAACGAGGAGAAGGCAAATGGCCAATGAAGCGATTGGAATGATCGAAACCAAGGGACTGGTAGCCCTGGTGCAGGCGACGGACGCGATGCTGAAGGCGGCCAGCGTGACGTTTGTGGGCTGGAACAAGATCGGCAGCGGGCTGTGCTCGGTGTTTGTTACCGGGGATGTTGGTTCGGTGCGCGCTGCGGTGGATGCTGGAGCGAGCGCTGCCCGCGCGGCAGGCGAAGTGCAGAGCGTGCATGTGATTGCGCGGCCCCATGGAAACCTGGCAAGCGTATTGCCGAAATAACCATAGACGGTAGAGAGTTATCTGCCTTGATCGGCGAGGTGAGACGGCATGTTTATTGCCAAAGTCATCGGTAATGTTGTTGCTACCCAGAAGAACGAGAAGTTTCTGGGGATGAAGTTGCTGCTGATTCAGCCTTACATCAGCAGGGACGGCAAGCTGCAGATTTCCGGCAGTTCCGTAGTTGCGGTGGATAGTGTTGGGGCGGGCGAAGGCGAGTGCGTTCTGTTTACGCAGGGCAGCTCGGCGCGGCTGACGCCGACGACGAAGGATGCGCCGGTTGACGCTGTAATCGTCGGCATTGTGGACGCGGTCGAAGTTGAAGGCAAGGTATTGGAGAAGCCATAAATGCCTATTCAGGCGGAGTTGGTTGAAGAAATCGCGAAAGAGGTAGTGGCGCGGCTGCGCTTGCAGATGCAGCAGACGCAGACGTTCGCGGCTCCCGCAAAAAGTGTGCCGACGGCGCGAGATGGAGTTTTCGCGACCGTGGATGAGGCTGTCAATGCGGCCTATGAAGCACAGAAAAAGATCGCAGCGATGACCCTCGAAGATCGCGGACGTATCATCCAAATCATTTGCCGCATCTGCAACGACCGGCGCGAGGAATTGGGCCGCATGGAGTTGGACGAGACCAAGGTCGGCCGGCTCGATCACAAGATTCTGAAACTGACGAACATGCGCTTTGTGCTCGGCGTCGATGCATTACACACTGAGGCACGCAGTAATCAAAGCGGCATGTGCATCATTGAGCACGCGCCCTGGGGCGTGATCGGAATGATGCTGCCTGTAACTCACTCTGTGCCCACCATGGCTTCAAACGCTATCAATATTGTCGCTGCCGGCAATACTGCGGTTTTCGGACCGCACCCGTCGGGCGCGAAGGTGGCGCAATACGCTCTGCAATTGTGGAATCGCGAGATCGAACGCGAGCTTGGCGTAGCCAATGTGTTTACCACCGCGATTGATCCCACTATCGAGAACGCGGAGCAGATCTTCAATCATCCCAAGATCGCGCTGATTTGCGTGACCGGCGGTGCAGCTGTGGCCAAAGCCGCGGCCAAATCGGGCAAGCGCGTGATTGCGGGTGGTCCAGGCAATCCACCCGTCGTCGTCGACGAAACCGCCGATCTGGATCGAGCGGCGCGGTGCATCATTGACGGCGCAGCCTTCGATAACAATTTGCTCTGCATCGGCGAAAAGGAAATTTTTGTCGTGGCTTCGGTCGCGGATCAATTCATCGATGCCATGCGGCGCGCCGGGGCATTTCAGTTGGAAGCACCAGCGATTGAGAGGCTTTCGCAGGCCGCGTTTACCTTCGACGGCGGCGGCAAGGGCTGCGGTCGGGCGCATGTGAAAAAGGAATTCGTGGGCAAGGACGTGGCAGTGCTGGCCTCGGCAGCCGGCGTCCGCGTGCCGGCGAATACGCAGCTTTTGTTTGGGGAAACGAACGAGGATCACCCCTTTGTTGTGGAAGAACAGATGATGCCCTTTATCCCGGTGGTGCGCGTGAGAGATGTGGACGCAGCCATTCGAGCAGCGGTCAAGGCTGAGCATGGGTATCGGCATACGGCCATCATTCATACGCAAAATGCGGAGACTGCAACGCGCATGGCTCGCGCATTGAACACCACGCTTTTTATCCAGAACGCTGCGTCGCCTGCATCGCTGGGCGTGGGCGGTCCGGGATACTTCAGCCACACTATTGCGACTCCGACTGGCGAAGGTATTACCACACCGCTCACCTTTACGCGCGAGCGGCAGATGACGATCGGCGACGCACTGCGGATTATTTGACCATGTTTCTGGCGCGGATTGAGGGCACGGTAGTTTCGGCAGTGAAGCATCCGACTCTGGACGGATGCCGGTTTTTGCTGGCGCAGCGGATGGAAGCAGATGGTAGCCCGGGAGCGGAGCCGATTGTGGTGGTGGATTGGCTGGGCGCGGGAAAGGGGTCGACGGTGATGGTCTCGACCGATGGAGATATTGCGCGGGCGAAACTTGGCAACAATACGCCGGCTCGCATGGTGGTGGTGGGAATTGTGGACCGTGCGCAGGGGCAGGGAAGCTTGAAACGGAGTAACGCTTGAGACTCGGCATTGTTCGCGGGCATTTGACTCTGAACCTGGCGGTGCCGGCATATCGCGGCAAGACGCTGGTGGTTCTGGAGCCGGTCACGATGGAGAACCTGCGCGAGTGCAATGGACTGGGCGGAGGGAAGGCGCTCATTGCAATCGACGCATTGGGCGCGGCCGAAGGACAAATGGTGGCGTTTACTGAGGGGCGGGAAGCGGCGAATCCATACTGGCCCGATGCAGTGCCGGTGGATGCGTATTGTTCGCTGATTGTGGATTCGATCGGTTTTTAGCGCAAGCGGTTTTTTTTGAAGAGTTTTGAGGTGCGGGAGTGAGGAGCGAATTGAAGAGCGTGGATATTTCCGGTCAGAAAGTTGTAACGATGCGCGACGCGCAGAGCGCTCTCGCGGCTGGAGCCGGCCGCGTGCTTATCGGAGAGAACTGTGTCGTGACGCCTTCAGCTCGCGACTTCCTGGCGCAGCACAATATCGCTCTGGTAGCCAATGGGAATGGGAACGCCGTGGCTGAGCGGGTATCTGCCGCAGCGCCGGCAGCGCGCGAGAGGACCGGCAACTTTGGCGCTTCGCACAAGCCGGGAGCGCCTAATTCACGGCTGTTTTTTACGGCTGAGGCAGAGGCTATCAAAAAAGAGATTTGCGCCGTGGGACGCAAGCTGTGGATGCGGCAATTTGTGGACGGCAACGGGGGCAATATTTCCTACCGGATCGGACCCAATGAGGTCATCTGCACGCCGACGCTGGTGAGCAAGTACGATCTGACGCCGGAAGACTTGAGCATGGTTGATCTGGAGGGGAACCAAATTGCGGGAACCAAGGCGCGCACCAGCGAGATTCTATTGCATCTTGAAATTTATAAAGCGGTACCGGAGGCTAAGTCCTGCGTGCACTGCCATCCGCCGCATGCAACGGCATACGCGATCACCGGGCGCGTTCCTCCTAATCTTGTGATTCCGGAGTTTGAAGTTTTTATCGGCAAGGTTGCGATTTCGCCTTATGAGACGCCGGGCACGGCTGCCTTTGCCCAAACCGTGATTCCGTTCGTTAAGGAACACAATACGGTGCTGTTGGCGAATCACGGAATCATCTGCTGGGCAGATACTGTTACGCATGCCGAATGGTACGCGGAGGTGCTGGACACCTACTGCTGGACGCTGATGCTGGCTGCGCAGCTGGGCGCTCCGATCTCCTATATTTCTGAGCAGCAAGGCGCCGACCTGCTGGCGATCAAGAAACGGCTGGGGCTGCCGGACGTTCGCTTCGATACTTCGCGGATGAAGGAGTGCCAACTCTCGGATCTTGAGGTGCCCGATTCGATCGCGTTGGTTCCAACTCCCTGCGACGGCAATACCGGCAAACGGACGGATGCGGATCTTGAAATGCTGGTGAAGTCGGTTACAGATGCTGTCATGGGAGCAATCGGTTCTTAGGAGAATTTATTCGGTGGAAGGCCGCGTGCTGTTAAATGCGGATCATCCGGCGGAGTGCGACGCGAAACTGAAAGACGATGAAGGCAACCGAGCGGCAACTTCGAATTCGACAGATGCTGGAGTCAAAAGACTTCATTGAACTGGAGACTCTCTGCCGCGAGCTGGATGCTTCGGAGTCCAGCGTGCGCCGCGATCTGGACATTCTGGAAAACGAGCGGGTGCTGAGGCGCGTATATGGAGGCGCAGTTCCGGTGCAGTCTCCGGAGACGAATGCATTCGATTACGCGGAGGAGAGTGCGCGGCTGAGCGACGAAAAGAGCCGCATCGCGCAGCTTGCAGCGGGGCTGATTGAAGACGGACAGACGGTGATTCTGGACGGAGGCTCGACAGTTGCAGCGGTGGCGAGGGAGTTGGCGTCCAAAAGCCTGCACATTGTTACCAACTCGCTGCCCATTGCCGAAGGACTCGAGTCGGTTCGCAATATCGAGCTGACTTTGACCGGCGGGTATCTCGATCCGCGCCGCCGCGTGATGCTGGGAGCATTCTGCGAGCAGATGCTGAGCGCGATTCGCGCAGATGCGGTGATCATGGGCATCGGCAGCATCTCTGAATCCGGATTCAGCAATAACAATACGCTGGTTGTGGGTTCGGAGAAGAAGATGGTGGAGATTGCCGACAAAGTGATCATTGTTGCCGATCGCACCAAGTTTGGACGCGGCGGAATGTTTCCAGTGGCCCCGCTGAACGCCGCCGATATCGTGGTTTCCGACAGAGATCTCGCGCCAGGGTACGTTGACCTGCTCCGGCGTAATGGAGTCGAGGTAATCCTGGCATAACCCTGGAATTAAACCACGGCAGCCGGTCAATAAAGCCTTCGTTTATGATGAATAAATATATTAATAATCAATAGGTTAGAGTGTTTACCTGTGTGCGCTAATCGAGTTTTTGTCGTAGCCGATACGTGGCGCAAAATTGTCGCGAACTGCAGTGAAAGAAAAGAAGGGTGCAACTGCTGCCATCCTCTATGAGAAGACCGGCTAACGCGGGTCTTGCAACTTTGTTTTTGATGGAATCATCCCATTACAGGGAACAATGGGATTTGCGATTGAGCAACGAGGTACTTGCAATCGTACTAAAAGCTAGTTGTCTTCTCAGCTCTCATGTTATTGTGTGGTTAGTCTGTATAAGAGCCCCTGCGAGAAGTATGCAGAGCATGAAGGCGCTCACCTACAATTGAAAGCATATTTTTTGTGTTTCTGACCTCACCTGACGCTGTAAGGGAAAAATACTCAAGAAGGCCCACCCAAGTGAGGATGGCGAAGCCTTGCCAGAAATTGGGTATTTCATGCGTCCCATCAGATGGGGGGCCCACCTGAAGACCGGCCTTCGGACGACATGGGACGCCCGTCACAGGCGTCAATCACGTTGGAGAAATGCTATGGGTGCTCCGACGGCGGCCTGGGCATAGGCCGCATTTTGTATAGTTTTCACGATTGACCTGATCGTCAACAGATACGCATCTGAAGCTTCCATGGGCGAGCCGGGACCGCTGAACACCGGAGTTCAACTCTATGTCAAAGTCTACTCACATCCCGGCGGCTGCATGGGTCGAGAGGCATGCTCCAGGAGCGAACCTCTCAAGAGGACGCGGCGCGGGCGTGCGCATACTGTCGACGGCGACCGATCTGTTTGCCCGCTTTGGCTACAACGGAGTCAGCACGCGAGACATTGCTTCCGCGGCTCAAGTCAACGAGGTGACAATCTACCGGCATTATCCGCGTAAACACGACCTCTATGTAGCAGTGCTTGAATCGGAATTGCAACAGGTATATTTCCGTGGGGATTTGCTGGCCCGGATTGCTGAAGCTTCCGATGGGAGAACGGTGCTGGAACGCACATTTGAGCTGCTGGCGAAGACCCTGACGCACAAGCCGGAAATATTGAGGCTGTTGCAATATAGTGCTCTCGATTTGAATGAGAACTTCGACCCTCTGGTGCGCAGGCATCTTGGCGAACTGGTTGAAGTGCTTGCCCGCTACCTTGAGCCCTGGATCAAGAGGGGCGAATTGCGGTGCCCGAGTGCAAAGACCGTCATTCTAACGCTGATCGGGATCTTGATCAGCCATAATTCCCTGCAGCGCGTCTTTGTGGGCGAGGGGCTAAGCCCTGACGGTATGTTCGAGGCATACGCGGGATTTACAATACAAAAACAAGCTGAGGCAGAAAAACCGATCATTCGCGAGCAACCGCTCGATGCAAGCGCACACGAAATAAATGCGGATTGAGTGCGCCGATGAAGCTGTCTGGTGCCTTATACCGAACATAAACGCACCAATTGGCTAAGCAGAAGCATCTCACCAGTACAAGACGGATCGCAAGCCTGGAGAAATATATGCTGCTCAGATTTTCAAGCCGACGCTATAATTTAAAACTCATCCGGCACCGCCTGGTGGCATATTTATTGGACTGGTGCGCATTTGCCATTTCCGGTCTGCTCGCATTTGAATTGAGGTTTGACGGCGCGTTACCTGCGAAGTATCTCCATCCGATGGAGGTTGCTCTGTGCGTGTGGATAGTGGCCAAATCGGCTGCCTTCGTGGTGGCCAAGCTGGACCGGGGGAACTGGCGGTATACCTCAGCTTACGACGCGGTACGAATTGTTCTGGCGAGTTTGGCCGGATCAGCTCTGGGCGCAGTAGTGATGTTACTACTGCCCGCGACAAAGGGAGTTCCGCGTTCCGTTTACATTCTAGATTGGCTAATCTCCTGCTTGCTGACCCTGGGAGGGAGGCTGGCCGTCCGGGTTGTGAATAACGCCCGGAATGCGCAACCATCGGAGGGCGAGCGGACGAGAACTCTCATCTATGGCGCGGGCAGAGCAGGGCTCGCACTTTTGTGGGAGCTTCACCAAAATCCGCACCTGATGTGCGAAGTCATCGGCTTGATTGATGACGATCCATCCAAAGCGCACCTGATTCTGCAGGGGAAGCCGGTGCTGGGTACCGGTGAATCGTTGGGAGCAGTGGTGCGAGCGAATGCCATCAAGAGATTATTGATTGCCATTCCCACCGCGACTGGGCCGCAAATGGTACGCATCCTGAAGTTCGCACTCGACGCCGAGGTGGAATACAAGATGGTGCCTGGTTTGGGAGATCTGATCCAGGGTACGGAATTGGGCCAGCAGATAAGAGATGTGGCGGTGGAAGATCTGCTTGGAAGAAGGCCGGTCCGGCTGGACCAGGACAGCATACGGGAGCGCATTCGGGGAAAAGTTGTGATGGTGACAGGCGCGGCGGGCTCGATTGGATCGGAGCTCTGCCGGCAGATTGCACAATTCCGTCCACTTGCCCTGGTAGGTTTTGATGAGGCTGAAACTCCACTCTTCCAACTGGACAGAGAGTTGACCAAGAGCTTCCCGGAGCTGGTATTCCATCCGGAAATCGGGAACATAACCCGGTCCGATATTTTGCGCCGGGTGATGGAGTATTATGAGCCGTCGATTCTCTATCACGCGGCGGCCTATAAGCATGTTCCCATGATGGAAAGGCACGTTTTTGCCGCGGTTGAGAACAATATCTTTGGCACCTGGCAGGTGGCCCTGGCGGCGGCCAGGCATGGGGTGGAAGATTTTGTGATGATCTCGACGGATAAAGCGGTTCGGCCGACCAGCATTATGGGGGCTACGAAGCGCACAGCGGAACTGGCAATCCGCGCGCTGCAGAAGGAGCGCGGCACGAAGTTTGTAGCGGTGCGCTTCGGCAATGTGCTGGGAAGCAACGGAAGCGTTGTGCCGATCTTTAAGGACCAGATTGCCGGCGGTGGTCCCGTTACCGTTACCCACCCGGAGATGCGCCGCTACTTTATGACCATTCCCGAGGCTGCCCAGCTTGTGTTGCAGGCGTTTGCAATCGGCAAAGGCGGAGAAGTCTTTGTCCTGGATATGGGTGATCCAGTGAAGATCGTGGACCTGGCCAGAAATCTGATCCTTCTATCCGGGCTGCAGCCCGATAAAGACATCAAGATTCAATTTATGGGAGTGCGTCCGGGGGAGAAGCTGTTTGAAGAATTGAATCTGCAGGATGAGGATCTGGTTCCGACTTCGCACGCCAAGATCAGGAGCTATGTTTCCCCTTACAATGTGGATGCAATGCGGATTAAAGCGTGTATGCAGGACCTGCAGCAGGCGGTGAGCGAACGGGATACTCTGCGCATCGTTCGGGTGCTCAAGGAACTGATTCCCGACTACACTCCCGGATCAAAGCTGATGAAGTCTGCAGTGGCGATTGATTCCACGCTTACCGAGGCCAGTGTTCAGGTTCTTACCGGGCAGTCAGAGAGCGTTTTGACGGCGAATATCGCGGCGTCGCCGCGAATGAATTAAATAGTTACGGGCACAGCGTGGAGCAGGAACGTATATATACATTCCTCACCAGTAGTAAAATAGAGGTTGCCCTGATACGAACGGGAGCCGGTTTTCTTAAGGATGCCAATTGAGTAACTACGAAGTTCCCCAAGCACGAAGTGAGGCGCCGATTGACACTCCAGGGCTCCCGGTCCATCAGCGCTCCGAAACCACTTATGGGCTCCGCAATTTCATGCGGGTTTTAAGCCGGCGCCGTAAGTGGATTATAGGCTCGATTGTTCTCTGCTTGGTTACCGCCATGATCGTCACAACACTCATGACGCCAACCTATGATTCAGCCGCAATGATCGAGTTAATCAAGAGTGGTGGCGGCTCACTGGATTTTGGTCTTGGAGACGCGCTGGGCCAGCAGACTCCGGGAGGCGATCTGGCGACGGATTTGAATACGGAGATAGCGATTCTGAAAGGCGACTCGCTTGCTCTGGCAGTGATTCAGAAACTGAATCTGGCCTCGAAGCCACCATTTGCCCCAGTACACACGAAGTCCACTGAGCCGGTATTGTCTCCCGATGAATCACCTGCGGTACGGACCAGGTTGCTGGGAATTTTCGGGGCAGGATTAAAGGTGAATTCGATACGCGGAACGAGACTGATTCGTGTCACATATGAAAGTCACGATCCGAACCAGGCCGCGGAGATAGCAAACGCCTTAATCGACAGTTACAAGAATCAGTACCTCCAATCCCATTACGACGCAACCAGTGAGACTTCATCCTGGTTGACGAAGCAGTTATCGGAGCTCAAAGCAAACGTAGAGGATTCAGAGAAGAAGCTGACGGACTTCGAAAAGGAATCCGGGATTCTCAGCTTTCAGGCGGGATCGGCCGGTAGTGGGCCAGGAGGGGAGATTCATAGTACTGTCATCCAGAAACTGGATGCACTGAACTCCGAACTAACGCAGGCTGAAGCCAATCATATCGAGAAGGAGGCGATCTACCGTCTGGCGCGGAGCGGAAACGCCGATTCGATCGTCGCACTGGGAAACAATCCTTTGGCAGTGCAAGGCAACTCAATGGTGATTACCCAGGGCGGTGGTACCGGAACGCTGCAGATGCTGCAACAAAAGCAGAATGATCTGAAGGTATCGCTTGCCGACGCTTCGACAACGTACGGGACAAACAATCGCCATCTCAAGGAAATTGAAACCCAGATAAACGAGCTGGATGCGCAAATCCATAAGGAGATGCAGGAGATCGTCAAGCGCGCGCAAGCAGATCTGGAGTTGGCGCAACAGACCGAAGATGAAATTCGGCGGCGTTTTGTCGAGCAGCAGGAAGAAGCAAGCAAGCTCAATGAAAAGACAGTTGAATTCGCGGTGTTGAGCCAGGAGGCTTATTCGCGCAAGAAACTGTACGAAGATCTCTACACGAGGTTGCAGGAAGCGAATGTATCGGCGGGCATCAAGGCGACGAATATTACGGTCGTAGATCCGGCGCGCACGCCATCCTATCCCGTCCGCCCAAACCGCAACTTCAATCTGGAATTGGGATTGCTTGGTGGGTTATTTATCGGGCTTGCCATGGCGTTTACGGTGGACAGCGTTGATGCGACGGTGGTCAATCCTCTGGAAGTGGAGGAGATTACAGGAATGTCCGTGATCGGGATCATCCCAACGTTCGGGGAATCCGGAAGCGGTTATGGGTCTTACGGGTCTTACGGAGTTTACGGTGCGGTTCGGAGAAAGAAGAAGCGCAACGCGGGCACGGAGGATGCACCCGCGGAGACGGATATCTGGATGCTGGATCACCCCGAATCTGTAGCCGCTGAAGCTTTCCGCTCGCTGCGCACATCCGTTCTTCTTTCCCGCCCTAGATCAGGGCCGAGAGTGATATTGATTACCAGTTGCCTTCCCGGGGAAGGGAAGAGCACAGTGACGGTCAACCTGGCTATCTCTTTTGCGCAGCACGGCAAGAAGGTGCTCATCATGGAGGCCGATATGCGCCGGCCGAGCATGAAGCATGTTCTCGATGTTCCGAATGACTCGGGACTTAGCAATGTTCTGGCAGGCACGCTTACGCTGGATCAAGCAACTCTTCACGGCGTCCATGTTCCCACGCTCGACGTTCTTCCGGCGGGACCTCGTCCGCCCATGCCATCTGAGATGCTGGGATCAACCGCCTTCGACAGTTTGCTGGAACAACTCCGAGCGCTTTACGACATCATAATGATCGATAGTCCTCCGGCGCTTTTGCTGACGGATGCGGTTTCGATCGCAACCAAGACGGATGCGGTGATTTGGGTGGCCCGCGCAGGAGTTATCACCAGACCGTACCTTGCGCGCGCGACTCAAATGATCAATCGGAATGGTGTGCCGGTTATCGGCTTTGTGTTGAACCGAATGGATAAGAGCGTAGACCCCTACACTTATGGGTATGGGTATGGTTACAAGTACAAGTACTACGGATCTTATTATGGAGAGAAGAAATCAAATGACGAGTAAGAATCTGCTTGCACTGCTCGTTACCGCCGCCACTCTGGTCTTGTTTGGTTTAACCGGCGTAGCCCAGGTAGGCGCTTCCACCCGCGGGACGGTTTCAAGCCAGACCTCGGCGAGTGGAGCGGGGCGCGCCTCGGGGTTGGGAGGGGTGCCGGAAGATTTCGTCAAGATGAAGCTTGCTCCGGGATTCATGTTGGGGTTGAACGTTCTTGATGATCCGGACTTCTCAAGCAATTTTCGAATCGATGAACAAGGCAATATCGCCGTGCCCATTCTGGGGACAATGCACATTGCGGGCGAAACTGTTTCCGAGGCAAGAGCTCAAATCCGGAAGAAACTACTCGAAGGCAGTATTCTAAAAGATCCCCAGGTCGAACTGACGGTGCTGGAGTATACGGAGTCGGACGTAACGATCATTGGAGAAGTGGCAAGCCCCGGCAAGCATCCGCTGCTTTCCCCGAACAAACTAGTCAATGTGTTGGCGCTAGCTGGAGGACTTACGGTAGCGGCGGGCAATCAAGTACTGATTACGCGTGGAACTGAAGACAAAGATAACCAGCCGCTTCTGGTTCACTATTCGAAAGCCACAGATCCCAAGGCGGTCGATGACGTCATCGTGTATCCCGGAGATACGGTTCAGGTAAAGCGGGCCGGCATTGTTTACGTGCTGGGCGCGGTAAATCGACCGGGCGGGTTTGTGATGCAGGAGGAAGGTACAATCAACGTTTTGCAGGCAATTTCATTGGCTTATGGGACAAGTGTGGTGGCTTCCAATAAGACAATTTATTTGTTGCGCCGGAATCCCGATGGCACGGTAGCATACGTTGCGCTGCCTTATAAGAAGATGATTCATGGGCAAAGTGCTAACGTGCAACTGCATGCCACGGATATCGTATATGTGCCGACTAGCATGTTTAAACTAATATATGGCAGTTTTCAGGGTGTTATTGACTCTGCAGTCACTACCAGCATCTATTATGCGGAGTTTCGTTAAAGTTGCTCTAAATTGCTCAAGATTGGACCGATCGTTGCCGGTTTGTTTTGCCTCCCTCCTGGTCTAGTGGGGATAAAAAGGCGCGGTGCCTGCTCCATGGTCGCACCCCCGCCGTTTGGTTAGTTGCGCATAATGATACACTCATCTTCAAAAGTGAATATCGCTGACGTGGAAGAGAACAGACCTCGACAGGGCGCGGCAGAAACTACCTCTTCGATGTGGTATCGGTTTTCGCAATGCCTGTTACTGCTTTTGGCAATCTGCTATATCCTTCAGATTGCAAGTCCCCTACGGATTAACTCAGATGCTCTTATTCTGTTATCCATGGGAGACTCTGCCGCTCACGGCGGCAATATTTTGTTCGGCGGACAGAAGACTTTATTTCCTCCAGGCTACCCGCTATTGCTGGCTATTCTGATGAGAATAGGCCTAGCTCATTCCTGGGCCATCATCGTCCTGAATTTGTTTTTTTTATCAGTTGGACTGTATGCTGCATACTCTCTGTTGATCCGTGAGTTCTTCGAGGACAAGGCTGTTGTTTTGTTAATCTGTTCGTTTTTTTTATTGTCGTACGTGGTCGTAAAACACTCCACCATCCCTCTGACCGATGTGCCGTTCTTCGGCTGTTCCATGTGTTGTCTTGCGGTAATGAGCCAGACAGCGAAGGCGAAACTGAGCAATCGGTTTGTAGTCCTCTCAATCTTAGCCTGTATCCTGGTGGTTGGAGCCTTATTGATCCGCAGAGTCGGTGTTGCGCTTCTCCCGCCGTTGGTCTTTATGATGGTATCAAGCCCACATTTCAAATCAATGCTGAAGCGTATCTCTAGCCAGGCCAAAATCGTCACAGTTGTGATTCTCGCGATCGCGTGCATCGGAATTGCATTAGTGGTTGCAAAGACATCAACGCTAGTTGATTTTGCAGGCGTTGAGAAGAATCTTGGGATATCAACTTTATTTATTAGGATTCTACACTACAGGCTTGTGGAGTTTGGAATGTTGCTGGGTAATTGTCCTATTTTGAAGATGCCTGTATACCTTCAAAACCTTACGCTGTGGGCAGGTTTTGTTTTATCTGTTCTGGTGTTCTTTGGCTTAGTCACAAGGCGAAGGAGGATCGGTCCATCAGAAGTGTATCTCGTTAGTTACATGGGGATATTGTTTATATGGCCATACGCTGATGGAAGATTCTGGTTGCCTGTCATTCCTCTCCTTATTGCATATTTCGTATTGGCGATCGAGCGCCTTAGGCTTCCCAAGATCGTTACAGCGACATATTGCATCATTTTCGCGACACTTGGTTTTGCGGCAATTGTCTATTCAACGCGCATTAGCTTCGCTGGTTCCGCATTTCCTGATCGGTATGGCGACGGAAGCCTGAGGTCAACTTATTGTGCTGCATTCAAAACATGCCAGGATAGCGGCGATCCCAGCGCGATCAATGCCGAGGCTTTGCGTTTGATTCGAGATTATCAATGATCGACAGGGAAAGAAAACACATGAAGACTTTGCCCGGTGATGCAGATTGCGGTATCTCACGCCTTCGTTGTTACGCAATGCTTGGGTTTATCGTCCTGAATCTCGCTGTGTTCCTCGTCCGCTTTATAACCCTTTGGCGTTATGGAACACTGTTCTGCACCAGCGGCGGAGAGTCGCTTACGATCTACTCCGTCTGGAAAGGCATGCACCACTTGACGGTGTACGAGTGGCCGCTCAAATTCCCGTTTTCTATCTCGCTGTACAACTACCTCTTTTACTATACATACGCTGAGTTTCTAAGATTGGCCGGGATATGGGATGCCGGGATCATGACGTGGGGACGCCTGCTTACATCTGTATTTGCGATCGCGGGCGCTTTTGCACAGTGGAAACTCGTGAGTCAGTATCTCAAACTGCGCGGCGCCAGCAGTCTTCTGTCACTTTTGTTCGCGTTGGGACTGTGGCTCAGCACCTCGATGGTCCGCTGGTGGGCACTGACGATACGGCCTGATTTGGCTGCTGTCGCGCTGGTTATGATTGCCCTCATGGTGATTGTGAGCCGGCTGCGCTTCGGCTTTGCGATAGCGGGAGTATTGTTTTATCTCGCATGGTCGTTCAAGCAGTCTGTGGTATTAGCGTTTGCCGGGATCTGCCTGTTCCTTCTGTTTCACAGGCGGTGGCGCGATCTGTCTATCCTCGTTGTGATTTTCGCCTTGTTAACCGCGGCCACGCTTCTCGTTGGGACGCCCGAGTACCGATTCAGTATTCTGATTGCACCACGACTGGTGAGCGAGTTTTCGTTTATGAACGCGTGGCATGCGGTGGAGATTTCATTCATTGCCAACGCGTACTGGATTGTTGCGCCCATTGCGTTGCTGCTGGCAACGGGCGCACGAAAGGTCGATAGTGCCGTCCGCCTGCTTATGACGGTTTTTGTTGTTTCGTTGATCGCAGGCCTGGCTGCAATGGGAAAGATAGGGGCCTCAGACAATTACTTGCTGGAGGCGTTCGTCGCGGGTTCTACGCTGCTGCAAATGGTCGTTTTTAAAGCGCCGGCACGGCTAGTCAGCATTCTGGTTTTATTTGGGTGTGTGCAACCGGCTATGCAACTCGCGATGGCGCCAAGCGATTCGCACATTCTCGGGACAGTGCGACTTGCAACTGCAGCAGAATATGCAGATGCAGGTGCACTGCGCGATCGTTTGGATTCAATGGCAGAGCCCATTTTTACCACGGACGAGACCTTTGGGCTCCCATGGTTATCGACCGGCAACCGAGCCCCGGCATTTATCGTCGACACCAAATTTCATGATGCCACCAGGGGTCGCTGCCTAAGCGGATGCGTCGAAGGCATGTTACAAAGGGGCGAGATTCCGACTGTAATGATTGGCCCCGACGATAACTTGTACCAGGAGAGCCTCAATTCGAGTTACGAGAAAGTTGGGGAAGCCTATCACCAGGGTAAACAATATGATATTTATGCCTTTCAAAACAAAGAGTCAGGTGTTGACTCGCTGGTAAGATGATCTTTCCGGATCAGCTTCCTTGATGACGATGTTGAATGTTATCCCAACTGCGTGCGGAAAGATTGCGCAACGGGTACCGGAAGATAGAATGAACGAGAGGGTTCAGACTCTGACCAGCGTTTGGTTCCAGGCATTCGCGGACGAAGAATATCGGTGCTGGAAGGGCTTCGAATGACTAAGATTAAACGCGAGCGGTCTGAAGTGGCAAACGGCAGGAGAGTTACCAATCCTCTTCAGACGCAGTTGCCCCTGTCGAGTGCTATTAGTCACAGGCGACACCGGCAGCGACGAATGAACCTGGCCTGGAGCACTTCCCTTCTTTCCAAGATTGTTACCATCGGCGTTCAGATATTGGCGTTGCCGCTCGTATATCGAGCCTTGGGCGAGGGCGGCTATGCAGCATACGCCGCAGTTACAGCTTCAGCATCTATGTTATCGGTCTTCAATCTCGGGATTGGCGGCTCCCTGGTAACGCCGCTCACTGACGCAATCGCCAGGCAAGATAAGCGTGAACAGGCTGTGCTGGTTCAAGCTGGCTTGGGGCCGCTGATCATAGCCTGTGTTGTGGGAGCAGTCATAGCTATCCCAACAGTTGCCCTTTTGCCGTTGAGCACGCTTTTTGGAAGGGTTGGTGCAACAGGATCATGGGACCTTCGGGTTGCCGCTGTGATTGCAGTATCGATGACCCTAGCCGGCATACCCTTGAACGCCGTCGGCTACCTCAGGCAGGCGTATCAAGAGATGCATCTTTCTAACTTGATTGGTACGGGGTTTAATACTCTTCTTCTTATTGCGCTACTGATTGCGGCAAGACGAACAACCGCTCTACCGGCATTCGTGGCGATTGTTCTTTTTATCCCGCTTTGCTATTCCGCTGTGAATTTTGTGTTGCTGATGGTGCAACGGCCATTCCTGCTGCGAAGACAGAAGCGAATCGGCTGGGAAGAAAAGCGGCGTTTGCTGGCTGACGGAATCCGGTTTCTCAGCGCCGCTTTCGCACCTGCGTTTTTCTTCCAATGGCCAGTGTATTGGATAGCCAGAACCCAGGCTGTTTCTATCAGCGCCCTATTTGCAATCTGCATTCAAGCCACGGTCCTTCCGCTGGGTTTTGTCTATGGATTTATGCAACCACTATGGTCCTCGACCGCCGATGCGCTCGCCAAAGCAGATCACCATTGGATCGATGTTCAAATCAGGAAAGGGCGCGCGTTGATTGTCTCAGTCGGCGGCTGCGCATTCATCATGTACCTCTTTTTTGGCGAGCGAGTACTCCACCTCTGGCTGAGGAAGCCAGTAGCGCTCGATTGGCCGGTGCGAGGACTGATGGGTGCATATGTATTGCTGGCGATTTGGGAACAATATCACTTCTACATAGCTTTGGGATTCGGACGGTTGCGCGAAGCGACAGTCGCACAGTTTCAGCGCGCAGTTGTCTTCGGGCTCGCGGTACCGTTGTTGACTGTGGTTGGCGGTGTCAAGGCGCTCTGGGTTGGAATGTGCTGTTCGATTTTGTTCTGGACGGCGTGGCGATTGCCAGGATTGTTGCAGAAAGATCCCGACGCTGTATGAGCAGTTATGCGAGAATGCCATTCCTCATTTATTGGCATGTCTGTTCTGAGTACTCTCAGCGACTATTCAAGTCGATCTCGCCTCTCTATAATGAAAGTCCCCACAACTTTTGGAGACCATCGGCAATGACAAAACGATGCAAGCCGCCGCTTCTTTGGCTAACTCAATTGATCATTGGAATTCTTCCGCCAACACGGTTCTTTCGGTTGAAGACCAGATTGCTGTCTCTAAGCGGAGTGGATATTGATCCGACCGCGCAGCTGTTTTCCTCCGTCCGGATCACTACCACCGGACAACTGACGATTGGCGCTTACACGTTTATCGGGCACCAAGTGCTTATCGGAGGCGGTGATGCGGCGATCAGCATCGGCAGTAATTGCGATATCGGACCTCGCGTAAGTATCATCACCGGAGATCACGAGTTTGCGCCTACAGGGCCGAGAGCCGCCGGCCCCGGATTTTCAAGGCCGATTGTCATAGAAGACGGTGTTTGGATCGGCGCCGGATCAATGATTTTGCGCGGAGTTCGGATTGGGCAGCGTTCCGTTATTTGCGCAGGCAGCGTGGTCGCACGGAATATACCCGCTGAGAGTTATGCTATTGGCGCGGGCACAAGTCTGCTTGTTTACAACTAGCCGCCTGGCGCAATGACTCCGGTAGGATCATGAAAGAAATGGTGCTGAGCTAGAGCAAAAAAGAGAAGAAACTAATCTCTTTGTAGAACTACATGTGTTGATTTATTTCCTTGAGGTGAAATGCAGCCAACAAGTCCAACCGTCCACTCGATGGCAAAGGAAACCGGGGCCTTAGTGCTTTTGTTTGCAGTTGCATGTATCCCTTCTGTTGGGCGAGCGATCGCATTGGTCATACTTGTGGTGATGGCGTTTGGCCCTCCGACCAGAACGTTCAAGTGTCTGGTTGCAGGCGCGATAGTAACTTTTATTACTCTAACAGCAGTCAAATCATTTGACTCAGGCCTTCTATCATTTGGCCCGAAGTGGATCCTACTCTTTGCAGTCTGCGCGCGCAGCTTGGTAGCAGAGGGGCGCCCGTCGAAGATATATGGGCACCTAATGAATTATTGGGCGTTGCTCACAGGCGTGTTGGTGATCAATTCGCTATTTGTGAGCGCGCTTCCCATGGTGTCTGCCTTTAAATCGATCAGTTTTTCTATGGGCCTTTTGTGCGTGATCAGATTAGCTATGCTGACTGCGGATCAAAACACAGGAATGCTGCTCTTTATTTCGGAGATGGGAACCGCGGTTGTTATTCTTTCGATTCCGCTGTTACCGCTCAGTATAGGCTGGTCTGAGTTCGGCGGCGCATATTTTAACGGAATCTTCGACCACCCCCAAGCCCTGGGCATTTTTCTTGTAATGACGGGGGCTGCTTCATTCGTTACAGCGTTCAAGCTGCCGCACCTGCAACGTGAATTGACTGTGTGCGGATTAGCCCAGTGGTCGTTGATCTATTTTACGCATTGCAGAACTGCACTGGTGGCTGTTTTGTTAGGCGGAATTGTATATGCCGTCGAGGTAATTATCAGAGGCGGAAAGAGCAGCCGACTGCGGTTTGTCTCAATATTTTCAATAGTTATATCGGTGCTTGGAATAACACTAGCCCTAATGCTTTCCTCAAACCTAAGAGAAGGTCTGGCCCTGTTTATTCGCAAAGGGAACGTGGAATCCTTTGCAAGCAATGAAGAACGCATTGCCGCCCTAAGTACAGGAACTCGAGGCGGACAGATCGCCAACGATCTTGATGTGATTGAAGAGCATCCGATGCTTGGGTATGGTTTTGGCGTGAGTCCAGACTCCGAAACTTTCCAGGATCCCGACAGTTCGCATTTGTGGGGAATGCCGCTTTCAGCTCCAATTGAACAAGGCTTCCTTCCTCTTGCCACGATAGCCCAGATTGGCGTAGTTGGGGCACTGTTTATCGTACCGTTCCTTTTTTCAATGTATCTATCAGCAAGGAGGAACTCTCCAGAAGACGCCGGATTGTTTGTCGCGGTGATCGGGGTCAATTTTGGAGAGATGATCTTTTTTTCATTCGGCAGTATGGGAGGGCTCGTTTGGGTGATGCTTGTGTTTCTTGCTGTCAGTGGCTCCATGTACCGGAGTAAGCCGGAGTACTAATTGGATGAAATGGACGTTTTGGCTCGGCGTAGTCAGCCCTCATATTTCCGAAGCATTGCGCGCTCTTGCTTCGATGCCGGGCCAGATTGTGACCGTTGTGGCAGAGTACGAGTTGACTGAGGTTCGGAAGTCAATTGGATGGAACACCCCAGACTGCTCGCCGGCACGTGTTTTGATAGAGCCGCTGAATGCAGAGATCGAGCGGCTTATTGATACGGATTGCGGTAGAGATACAATCCATATGATTGCGATGGAGAAACGTGGGTCACTGAACAGACGAGTTCTTCCTCGCCTGGTGAGGACCGAGGCTATGGTCGGACTTATGTCAGAGACTGTGGACAACCGGGGTATCCTGGGTTTGGTCCGGAGAGCCAAATATTGTCTAGAAAGATACTCGATTGAAGATAAGGTTGATTTTCTTCTCGTTGTCGGTCAGGTGGGGGTTAAATGGTATAAGTCAGTTGGATATGATCCATCCCGTATATTTCCGTTGATATATGTTACCGAAAGACCTACTTCGGCAGCGGACATCGAAGACGCTCGGGAAGAGACAGAGGCATTTCGAGTGTTGTATCTTGGGCACTTCATTCGCCGGAAAGATGGCGTAACCGCGATCCGCGCATTGTCAGGACTCCCTGATCTGGATTGGCAATTCGACGCAGTTGGGAACGGGCCGGATCTGGAGCGCTGGAAAAGAGCAGCGAGCGAAAGTGGCGTTGCCGGCCGGATTCGATTCCATGGCGCCGTCAATAACAAGATGATTGGCAATCTGTTCGAAAAGACAGATTTGCTGCTGCTGCCCAGCAGGTATGACGGCTGGGGCGCGGTGGTGAACGAGGCTCTGATGTGCGGTGTCCCGGTGGTGTGCAGCGACAATTGCGGCGCGGCGGAATTGTTGCGCGAACCATGGCGCGGCGCTACTTTCACAGCAGGTTCAGCGGAAGATCTAAAGATGGTACTGCGGGAATGGATGGGGCGTGGGAAGCGAACCACGGAGTCCAGTGCGCGGATCCGGGAGTGGTCGTCTGCTATAGAGGGTGGGCCGTTGGCGCGTTATCTCGTGGAAGTTATAGAGTACATGCGTGACGGTGGAGAGCGCCCGACTCCACCCTGGTACTGAGTGCAGGATCATGAGTCTGTCGATCTTCGTAAGACCTATCTCATGTTGCCGGCAATTAGAATTTTACTCAGCGAGGATAAGTTGAACCAATCAAGGAGAGTTGGACGGTGAGAGAGAGCGGCCAGCTCCATCCCGGCGCGAACATCGGGAACGGGAAGAGGACGATATTTATTGTTATGCCCTATTATCTGCCCGGTTATAAGGCGGGTGGGCCAATTCAAAGTGTTGCGGGATTGGTTGAGGCGCTGAAGGGTGAGTTTAACTTCAAGATTGTTTGCGGGGACCGTGACCTAGGGGACAAGCATCCATTCTCAAACGAGCCGATTGGGCGCTGGCACGAGTATGGTACGGCCAGCGTGTTGAGGATAGCGCCAGGGCCGGCCGGCGCCTGGATGCTGATCAGAGCACTGCGGCAGGAGAACTATGACGTTCTTCACATCAACGGCATTTTGCCACGAATTTACTCGATGCTTCCTTTACTTTGCAGGAAGATGGGGCTCTTGCCGAGGAGGCCGCTTGTTTTGGCGCCGAGAGGAGAGTTCTCACAAGGCTCACTCAGTTTGAAGAGCAAACGGAAATACATTTACATCAAACTGTCCACTTGGCTTGGATTCTTCAAGGGCATCGTCTGGAACGCGTCTTCGAAGTTTGAAGAAGCCGATATACGCCGGTCATTGGGAGATATCAGCGTCATTGAGAGTGTTAACTTGACGCCCGGCGGATCAGATGCATACCGGAATAGCAGGGCTGGAATTATCGTTATTGCGAAGAATATGCAATTGCCGCCTGACCATACTGGAGTCGAGAAGCCGCGTAAGCGCGTAGGCGAGCTTAGGGGCGTTTTTATTTCGCGGATCTCACCGGAAAAGAACTTGTTGTTCGCTCTCAGGATGTTGCAGGGTCTGTCGGGCGAAGTCGCTTTCGACATTTATGGCCCAGTAGGGAATGTAGAGTATTGGAATAAATGCAAGGCGGCAATTGCCGCGCTTCCAGAGAACATTCGGGTACAATATATGGGAATGATAGAACATGAGCGCGTGGGGGAAGCGTTTGCCCGGCACGACCTGTTTTTGTTGCCTTCTTTGGGCGAAAACTACTCTCATGTAACTTGCGAAGCATTGAGCGCTGGATGCCCGGTGCTGATCAGTGATCGAACACCTTGGCGCAATCTAGAAGAGAAGGGTGTGGGATGGGATGTTCCGCTCGAGGATGAGGACCGATTCCGCGCTGTATTGCAGCAGTGCGTGGATGCCGATGGAGAATGGTATGCCGGGCTTCAGGCACGGGCAGCGGAATACGGAATTCAAGCATCGTCCGACCCTTCCATAAGCGATGAAAATCGCAAGATGTTCAGGTATGCGGCGCTGGAGCTCGTTGAGTCGTGATGAAAGCCGGAGGTAATTAGTCCGCGAGTTATCCGACTCTCGGGAGTCTGAAGTATGTTTCCTCTGGAAAAGTTTGAGTTTACCAAGTTACCAGTCAATCTGTAAGTTAACAGGAAGGAAGCCGGCATGAAGGGCGAATTAACAGTCGTAACAGGCGCTGGTGGTTTCATCGGTGGCAATCTCATAGCCGCCCTTAGACAGCAAGGAAACAGGCAGATTCGAGCGGTTGACGTGAAGCCGCTCGGGCACTGGTACCAGAAATTCGATGATGTCGAGAACTTCTCGCTCGACCTGAACAGCAAAGAGAACTGCGAGGTTGCGGCGAAGGATGCGACCGAAGTTTATAACCTGGCCGCGAATATGGGCGGGATGGGCTTTATCGAAAAGAACAAAGCCCTGTGCATGCTATCAGTACTCATCAATACTCACATGCTTATGGCAGCGCGGAAATTTGGAGTTGAACGCTATTTCTATTCCTCATCGGCTTGCGTTTATAACGGCGATCTGCAGCACACGCCCGATGAAGGGGACAGGTTTATTGCGCCGGCTCTGAAGGAAGCGGATGCCTACCCTGCTCTGGCGGAAGACGGCTATGGATGGGAGAAGCTCTTTTCCGAGCGGATGTGCCGGCACTTTATGGAGGATTTTGGTCTGCATGTGCGCGTGGCTCGTTTTCATAATGTATATGGTCCCTGGGGAACGTGGTTTGGTGGCCGCGAGAAGGCTCCAGCAGCGATTTGCCGTAAAGTGATTGAAGCCAAGCTGAGTGGGAAACACGAAATTGCGATCTGGGGTACCGGGCATCAGACGCGCTCCTTCATGTATATCGACGACTGCATTAAAGGCATTGGACTGATTACTCATTCCGAGATTCTGGAACCCATCAACCTGGGATCGAGCGAAGCAGTCAGCATTAATCAGCTCGTAGATTTTGTTGAGGAAATTGCTGGAATCAAGCTAAGGCGCATCTACGAGCCTGGAGCGCCCAAAGGCGTAAACGGCCGCAACAGCGATAACACCCTGATCAAGCAGTACCTCGGATGGGAGCCAAGCATCAGCCTGCGTGAAGGACTCAGAAAGACATATGCCTGGATTGCCAACCAGTATCAGTTGAGAGAATGCGGAGCGGAAGGAGTGGTCCGCGAGACCGAAAACGGGTGAGGCGAGTACCGATTCTGACGTGCACGTGGGAGATGCAAATTGGCTGGTGAAATGGCATGAGGGTAGTATTGGTCAGTTCTGTGTTTCCTCCAGAACATACTTTTTCGTCACAGACGAATGCGCAAACCGCAGAAGAGCTGGTGAGGCGCGGTCACGAGGTGCATGTTTATGCTCCGTTTCCGAGCCACCCCAAGGGTAGATTGTTCGACGGCTACCAGCGGACTCTCTACACGACGTCGACAACTGATGCTGGATACACGCTGACGCATTGTTTCGGCACATTTTCCCGAAGGTCCACTCTAGTCAGCCGCTTTGCCTGGAATCTTTCGTTCGGGATCACATCTGGTGTACGGATATTGTTCGGTCGGCGTCCCGATGTGATTTTTTCGAGTACCTGGCCGATCTTTGCGACCGGCATTTTGGCGATGGTCGCTGAACTCCGGCGGGTTCCATTTGTATTGAGGGTGCAAGACGTCTACCCGGAATCTTTGGATTCGCAGCGCCGCTTTACGAAACGGAATTGGGTATATCGTCTGCTTCGCCAATTCGATCAAATGATCGCGCGTTCGTCTCAACAAGTCCTGGTTATCTCCCCGGCGTTTTACGAGGTTTATGTGAATGACCGCGGCGTGCCGGCGGTTAAGGTCCATGTGATTCCGAATTGGAGTAGCGACGAAATGGTTGATGCGGACCGTTCAGCGGCACCGGCTTTCCGGCAAAAGCTGGGAATTCCCGAGGATGCTTTTGTGGCGGTTTACGCGGGGAATGTGGGGGTTGCTTCCAACGCCGAGTTGCTTGTGAAAGCTCTGGCGATACTTAAGGACCGAGCGCAGATTCATCTGGTCATTGCCGGTGAAGGTGCGCAGCTTGGTGCGTGCCGAGATGAGGCTGAACGGCAAGTTCTCGATCGCGTAGTTATTCACACGCCATGGAAGACCGAGGAGACTGGACCGGTGATCAAGATGGCGGATGTGCTTTTGCTGCCTACAAAGGGCAGGCAATCTCTCAATTCCATTCCATCGAAACTAATTACTTATTTTCTTTCGGGGCGCCCCGTGATTGCCGCGGTGTTGTCGGAGTCAGATATAGCAGCGGCAATTTTTGAAAGCGGTGCGGGCTGGGTTGTTAATCCTGATTCCGCGGAGTTGATGGCGGAAGCAATTCTTGCGGCAAGCGAGCAATCCCCAGAAACTTTGAACCGTATGGGTTCGGCAGGCAGAGAATATGCGCTCGAAAATCATTCGCGCGAGTCTAACCTATCCAGACTTGTCGATTTTGTGGAAATGACTGGCAAAGTTGCAGAATAAGAATGCGGCGTGTGCGATGCGGTCAAAGGTGAGTGTTGTGGTGAAGAGAGCTTTCGATCTGGCCGGCGGAACGCTTGCTCTGGCCCTGGCTTCTCCCGTGCTGCTGCTGTGCGCAATCGCGGTGTGGCTGGATTCGGGCGGCCCGGTCATTTTTACCCATGATCGCCTCGGGTTGAACGGAAAGCTTTTCAGGATGCTGAAGTTTCGCAGCATGTACAGGAACGCGGCCGACCTTCGCAATTCAGATGGTTCCACATTTAACGCGCAAGACGATCCACGAGTAACACGGGTCGGTCGCTGGCTGCGCAGGACGAGTCTGGATGAGTTGCCGCAGTTGATCAATGTGGCTCATGGCGAAATGAGCCTGATTGGTCCACGCCCGGATATTCCCGATGCGTTGAATCACTATCGAGCAGACGATCATCAGCGACTGCAAGTGAAGCCGGGCATCACGGGCTGGGCGCAGATACACGGGCGGAACAGTCTCGAATGGGAGCGACGGCGCGAACTCGATATCGAGTATGTTCAAAATCAGAGCTTCTGGATGGACATGCGGATCATCCTGTATACGATTCCGCTGGTGATGTTGGGCCACGGAATCTACAACGAAAAGCCGGAGAAGAATCGGGGGGTTGCCTTTTAGTGCCGAACGAAGCCAATATGAAGCGAGTCGTCATTCTCGGGTCAACGGGTCCTGAGATCGTGAAACTGTTGGATGCACGAAAAGCGATGGGCAAGAACGACGTTAATCTGCTGGGCTTCCTCGACGATGATCGGGCGCGCCATGGCGCTGCTTTCATGGGCCTGCCGATTCTGGGCGGCAGCGAGCTATTGCAGAGCACTTACGCGGATTGTTGGGTGATCAACAATGTTGCTCGCACGACGAACGCCCGATGGAAAGTGTGGCGCAAGATACAAGAGTTTGGCGTCCGACCTTACACGGCGATTCATCCAACAGTGGATACAGCCTATGTTGAAGTCGGGGAAGGATGCATCCTGCAAGAGGGTGTCATCCTGGGCGCCGGCGCCCGCATCGGCGCGCAGAGTCTGGTCAGTTTCAAGGTTGTGGTTGCGCATGAGAGCGAGGTGGGAGAATGCTGCTTTCTTTCTCCCGGGGTGTGCATCAACGGCCGGGTGAAGATTGCGAAAGGGGCGTTCATCGGTTCCGGCGCAATCCTTCTACCGGATGTGAAGGTGGGAGCGTGGAGCGTGGTAGGAGCCGGCTCGGTGGTCATCAGTGACGTGCCGCCGCATTCCACGGTATTTGGAGCGCCTGCGCGGGTCATTATGGTTCACAAACCTGAGGATGGAATGGACTGAGACCGCACTGCATAATGCTGGTTTTGAATACAAAATTTTGAATCACGAAAGATGGTAAGTTCCGGGATGAGCAAAGTTAAAGAACAGATTGTTCCGTTTCATCGCGCAGCGGTTGGTGAGCGGGAGGCGCAGGCAGCGGCCGATGTGGTGCGTTCGGGCTGGATCACCATGGGCTCGCGCACGATTGAATTTGAGGAGAAGTTCGCGAGGTATGTCGGCGCAAAACATGCGATAGGCGTTTGCTCAGGAACCGCAGGGCTGCATCTGGCGCTGGATGCGATCGGCCTCAAGCAAGGGGACGAGGTGCTGGTGCCGACAACAACATTTACCGCCAGCGCGGAAGTGGTGGTCTACTTCAAAGCGAAGCCGGTGCTGGTGGATGTTGATGCCGCAAGCCTGTGCATCGACCCTACCGATGCGGAGCGGCGCATTACTCCGCGAACCCGCGCGATCATTCCTGTGCATCTGGGCGGTCATCCATGCGAGATGGGAGCGATTCACGATCTGGCTAAGCGCCATGGGTTGCGCGTGATTGAAGATGCGGCCCATTCGCTGCCAGCTTCTTACCGCGGCCTACGCGTGGGCGCCATCAGCGAACAGACGGTCTTCAGCTTCTACGCCACTAAGCCCATTACGACTGGAGAGGGCGGCATGGTAACCACAGATAATGACGACTTGGCTGCCCGAATGCGTGTGATGAGGCTCCATGGGATAAGCCAGGACGCGTGGAAGCGTTACACAGCAGAGGGAAGCTGGCGCTACGAGGTCGTAGATTCGGGGTTCAAGTACAACCCAACGGATATTCAGTCCGCGATTGGAATCGTGCAGTTGGGAAGGTGTGATGCGATGAATGCGGAGCGCGCAGAGATTGCATCGCGGTATAACAAGGCATTTGCCGGTGAACGGGCGCTTGAAGTTCCCGCGGTCGGCGCTAATTGCGAGTCAGCCTGGCACCTGTATATTTTGCGACTCAACCTGGAGTCGCTGACCATCAATCGCGCCGAGATGATTGAGAAGCTCAAGGATCGCGGGATTGGAACCAGTGTGCACTTTATCCCTTTGCATATGCATCCTTATTACAGGAATGCATATGGATACAAGGCGGAAGACTTCCCGGTTGCGAGCAGGGAATACGAGCGGTATTTATCGTTGCCAATTTTCCCGGGAATGACCGGGACGCAAATCGACTACGTGATCGAGAACGTGCTTGAAATCGCGAAACACGCGGCACGATAATTGAGATATAGTAAGTGAGCCAGTGGTAGATAATTTATCTTATGCAGTGACTCTAAGTATGGCCCCGTAGCTCAGGTGGATAGAGCAGCAGTTTCCTAAACTGCGTGTCGGAAGTTCGAGTCTTCCCGGGGTCACCACTCCTTTCTTCACCACACCTTTCTGTACCACTTCTTTCCGGTTAATACCCCCTTCTCTTCGCGCATTCAGCTCATTCGTGAGCAGCGCCTGGCGCGTCCTTTGACTTCAGACCCCTGCGGCAATATAAAATGTTGTGGTCATGGAAAGTTGTTCCATGACGTTCCTGCTGCACCCTCGAGGGGCAGCGCAATCTACCACAGCAATCGTCAGGATGCACGGGAAGGCGGTGAAAGTCCGCCACTGCCCCGCAACTGTGAGCGCCCCTGCCCCGGTACCCGTCGTTGGGTTGTCGGATGAAGGCAGGATTTCAGCCGGGATCTTCCGTTCAGCGCGGAAGGTCCGAGGAAACCACTGGAGACGAACCATTTTGGTTTGTCATTGGGAAGGTGGCTGGAGGAGGCGCGAGTCAGGAGACCGGTCCTTGACGCTTCAAAACCGCTTGCGTTCCGAGGGGGACGAAGGAGTCATCATGCCAGTTTCCGCATCTCCGCGCACTCGCCTGAGTCGCGTTCTGTTGTGCTTATTCTCAGCAATTCTACTTACATTTGCCGCGACCACCTGCCCGGGTGCGTCGATTCGCGGCATTGTGACCGATGCCAGAGGCGCCAAGATCACGGGTGCCAACGTTTCGCTGATCTCGAAAGGGAAGGTGGTTGCCACCGCCATTTCAACAGCGGACGGAAGTTTTCAGATCCTGACCGGTGTGCAGGGGCGGTTCTACCTGGTGGTTTCGGCTAAGAGCTTCAGGCAGATCGAGACTCCGGGGTTCTATGCCGGGCGGCTGGATAATATTGAGCGCGCTGTGGTGATGGAACCGCAGTGGGTGCGCGAGTCGATTGTGGTGACCGCAACCGGAACTCCCACGCCGCAGCCGCAAACCAGTTCCGCTACAGACGTGATTGGGCCAGCGGACCTGGCGCAGAGGGACGACCTGGTGAGCTTGATGCGGCTGATGCCGGGCACGGTTGTGACACAGGTCGGCCAGCGTGGCGGGCAAACCTCGCTTTTTGTGCGCGGCGGCGATTCGGACGACAACAAGATTCTGATTGACGGAGTGAGCGTGGGTGACCTGGGCGGGCGATTCGACTTCGGGCCGCTTTCGACGACTGCCCTGGAACGCGCTGAGGTCTATCGCGGACCCAATTCAAATTTGTATGGTGCCGATGCGGAGAGCGGCGTGGTTAGCCTGACCACTCCGCATGGGACCACCCACTTTCCTTCGCTGATGTTTCAGGGCGATGCGGGGAACTTCCACACTTCGCGCGAAGAGTTCGAAATTGCGGGCGCGCACAACAAGATCGATTACCTGGGCGCTTTCAGTTGGCTGCAAACCAGCAATGCGCTGCCCAACGACGAGTACCACGTTGCCACGACTGCGGCTAACGTGGGCTGGGCGCCGAGCGGGAATACGCAGGTTCGCGCGACTTTGCATTATGGCGCGGATGCGAGCGGCGTTCCGAATGCCTGGGACTTCCATCACATTGCCGACGTGGCTACACAGAAGGACCAGGATATTTACATGAGCGCGTCGGTCGACAACCAGACGTTGCCGGACTTTCATAACAGCTTTCGATACGGGCTGACGCGCAAGCGGGAGCAATATCACCTGTGGCAGCCTTCAGGGGAACTGCTGACGTATGACATCTATGGAGATCAGGCATACTACGGCGATCCTGTGACCATTACCGGAGCGAATGGGTACTCGGTGAGCGGGCAGGCGGTCCTCGACTATCCGGGAACATACGATCCTTATCCGCAAGGGTACCAACTGGTTTCAAACCGCGATGCGTTTATGTACCAGGGCGATTACAAGGTTACTCCGCACTTTGCGGCGCTGTTCGGCTTCAGTTATGAGGATGAGCGCGGGGCTGAGCCGCCCAGCTTGACCTACGCGCCGGTGCAGCGGAACAACGAATATTATCTTGCGTCCGTGCATGGGGACTACAAGAACCGCTTCTTCTATACATTGGGCGGAAGCGTGGAGCATTTCACGATTGGCGGCACGCAGCTCGAGCCGCGCGTAGGGCTTTCCGGTTATGCGCTTAAGCCGCGCAAGGGAGTGTTCAGCGGCACGCGCATTCTGTTCAACTTCGGCGATGCGGTTCGCGAGCCATCGCTGACCGACCAGTTCTATTCGCTCTACAACTTCATTCTCACGGCGCCTACCGGCGGCTTATCCACCATTCAGGAGTTTCATATCACGCCGATCGCCCCGCCCGAGGCGCGCACTTACGAGGGCGGAGTGGAGCAGGCGTTTCTGAGCCAGCATATTATTTTCCGCAGCAGCTTTTTCCATAATGAGTTCGGCCGCCAAGTAGACTATGTTGGCTACGACCTGGTTCCGTATCTGTTACCCAATCTGACGCCAGCCCAGCAAACCGCACTGGAATTGCAGTTAGTAAACAATGACGCTTATGAGCTGAGCCTCAACACGGAGGCGTTCCGCGCAATGGGCGTGGAGACTACTGTGGAGGGCGGCATTGGGCCGAATCTCTTCATGCGCGGCGGTTATACCTACCTGGATGCGGTAATACAACGCTCGTTTGCCAATGCCGACGTGATGCTGCTGGGGCCCATCCCGACTTATGACGGCATTCCGATCGGAGCAGATTCACCGCTCGTTGGTGCGCGACCGTTTCGCCGGCCGCCGCACACGGGTTTCTTTACGGCGACCTATGGGATCAAAGGACTGACGGCAATTTTTACTTCGTCATTTGCCGGCCGGTCGGACGATTCGGATTTTCTAGGTGGTGAAGATCTGAGCGGTGGCAATAGTTTGCTGCTGCCGAACAGGAATCTGGATCATGGTTACGCCAAGCTGGACGCGGGAGGAAGTTATCAACTGCTCAAATGGATGAGCCTCTACGTCCAAGATGAGAACATCCTGGGCGAGCAGCACATTGCGCCCATCGGTTACCCCAGCCTGCCGATGAACTTCCGCGTTGGGCTTCGGCTGCAATGGGGGCCGGGAAGCGGGAAGTAAAAGCAATTGAGCGCTCCTGGGCCGGCCCAAAGCCGGTTACGGGGGCGCTTGTGTCACGCCCGATTTTGGGATTTTCAGGTCAATTTTACCCAAAAAACGCCGGTTCTTAGCCTAAAAATTACCTGTTTTGTAATGCTAATTATTGAATATTTTCAATAACTTAAGCCACAAAAAAGACGAAACAAATGGAGAATGGACCCCCGGGGGGGTACATTCAACTTCCAAGTGCAATAGATTTTGAAACCGCAGACGGCACATTCAAATTTGGGAGTTTCGTGCGCTGGCTGCGGACTGTGGAATTGGCAACCTGGGCTGCATAGAGGAGCCTGGCTCCGTCGGGGCCAGCGATTGTTTTGATGAGCATGCCATAGGCGACGCAGGCGATGAAGTCGCGGATGCTTTCTTGCCCGGAGAGTTGGGGCATGGCTTTGCAGAAGGCCTTTTCGGCTTCATCTTAGGCACCTATCCTGCTCTCGCCCCGGCTTTTTGCGGCCTTACAAGCGCGGGCATAGGCTTTGCCCCAGATTTCTACGGCGGGGTTTGAGGGGACGGGGGGGTGTCTTCTACGGCCGGGTCGGGTGGGGTTTGGGTGATTTCGGTCATGCGGGTTTCTCCCTTCGGCGGCTGGGATTCGACCGTTTTCTTTATTGTGCGGGAAGGGAGGGTAATTATATGCAAGAGGGCTGGTGAATAGTTGCGGACACCCCATTCTTCATTGAAAAGACTGAGGAAGGATGGGGTGTGAGGCCAATTACGGAACACTAACCGACTTGCCGGGAGGAACCTTGGCAGTAACCGAGGATCTCGCGTGTTTTTTCCGGTTCAGCGACCCAGCGGCGCGTTGAAGCAACTGCTGTCGTTTAGGCACAGGCGGGCCGGCGGTGTTTCAGGAAGGGCGCATCCAACCCAACCCAAAGACTTGGCCTCACCGTTCATTTTCGGACATCTGGAAGTGCAAACGAACACCTGGCGCTGGTTCGATCCTTTCTCAAAGAGTGTAAGCTCAGCCTTTACAAGGGCATGCGATCTGGAACGATTGGGAGTATACGTGCACTGTATGAGAGCGGAAGCCGCAGCAGCAGTTTTGGAGCGGGCCTACGATTCTGATCTCCCGAATTGGGCCCCAGCAACCGAGGAGTCCGGTCATGAGCCTTTTACGAGACTTGAAGTACGGGCTACGGGCGCTAGTCAAGAATCCCGGGTTTGCCCTGCTTGTCATCCTTACGGTCGCCTTAGGAATCGGAGCAAACACCACAATCTTCAGCTGGATCAACGCAACGCTGTTGAATCCAGTTCCCGGACTCGACAAGGCGAACGAAGTGGTATCGCTCACCTTGAGCAAACCGGGTGAGAACCCCTTCCCGTTTACGTATCCCGACGTGGAGGCCATGCGCGATGGACAGCGGAGTTTCACAGGCATTGCTGCATGCAACTTCGTTCCAATCAGCCTGACAAGCAAAGGGAAACCGGAGCGCCTTGCGGCGATGGTGGCTTCCGCGAACTATTTTGACGTCCTCGGTGTGCGGCCATTTCTGGGGCGCGGCTTTCTTCCTTCTGAAGATGAGATGCCAGGGGGCGCGCCAGTGGCCGTGATCAGTTATCGTCTCTGGCAAACGCATTTCGGTGCGGATCCGAACATTGTTGGCCGGACGGTCGAACTCAACCAGCGCCCGTATTCCATTGTGGGGGTGACGCCAGCGGCGTTTCAGGGCAGCCAGACCGGCGTACGAACGGACCTCTGGGTCCCGATGATGATGGAAGCGCAATTTAATTCTTTGGGCGACCTGCTGCATGACCATCATTACTTCTGGTTGCTTGCCTTTGGGCGATTAAAGCCGGGCGTCTCTGTCGCGCAGTCGCAGCAGGAGATGACGCGGCTTTTGAAGCAGGAGGCAGATAAATATCCCGAAGAGCACAAGGGGCACTCCTCCGTGACCGTATACCCGCTTTGGCGGAACCCGTTCGGCATGAACTTCATCATGGCGCCCCTGTTGCCTTTGCTGATGTGCATCGCGGGCCTGGTGCTGCTGCTGGCGTGCGCAAACGTGGCCAATCTCATGCTGGTCCGCTCGGTGAGCCGGCGGCACGAGCTTGCCATTCGCATCTCCCTTGGCGCCAGCCGCTGGCGGCTAGTGCGGCAACTGCTTGTGGAAAGCCTGGTGCTCTCTCTGGCAGGAGGGGCTGTTGCGTTGCTGTTTACGCAGTGGACGCAGGGAGTGCTCATGGCATTCGTTCCCGTGACGCCTGATATCCCGCTGTCGCTCACTGTGCAGACTGATAGGACCGTACTTCTCGCCACGTTATGTATCTCGGTGCTGACCGGGGTGATCTTTGGGATCTTGCCCGCGCTACGGTCCTCGGGCGTCGCTCCTGTCGAGGTGGTGAAAGAAGAGGCTGGAAGGATGTCGGGCGGGTTGGGGAAGGCGCGTCTGACGAGCGCGTTGGTCGTGGCGCAGATTTCGCTCTCGTTGCTGCTGCTCATCTGTGCAGGATTAATGATTCGCAGCTTCAGGAGCGCGCAGAAGATCGATCCTGGATTCAATCCGCATAACATACTAGTCGCGTCTTATGATTTGTTCCAGGCCGGATACACGGAGGAGACGGGCACAGAATTCCATCGCCAGCTCGTTGCCAGACTAAGCACTTTGCCGGGCATACAATCCGTCGCCCTTTCGAATCGCGTGCCGCTCACGTTTGCGGGCGGCTCAACCGCCGTGAAACCGGAGGGGTATGTGTCTTCTCTGAATGAATCGACGGAGACTCAGGACGCCATCGTGACGCCCAATTATCTTCACACCATGCAAATTCCCCTCGTGAAGGGACGCGACTTTACGGCTCAGGATACGAAGGGATCACAACCGGTCGCGATTGTGAGCGAGGCATTTGCGCATCGTTATTGGCCCGGACAGGAAGCCGTGGGCAAGAAGTTCAATTCTGATCTGACCCACCAGTGGTTCACCGTGGTCGGTGTTGCGCGCGATTGCAAAGAAACAGGCGTGAATGAAAACCCTATGCCATTTTTGTATTTGCCGTTGTCCCAGATCTACCGTCCCGACATGATCGTCAATATACGGACCACAGGCGATCCCCTGGCGCTGGTCAAAGCAGTTGAGAATACGGTGCACGAGATCAATCCCGCCGTTTTGGTTTTCAATGAGACGACGGTCGAATTGCAGAACCAGTTGGCCAGCATCGCGCAGCGTATCGCTGGAACCTTCGTGGGCGCCTTCGGCCTGCTCGCTCTGGCGCTGTCCGCCATCGGGATCTATGGCGTAACTGCCTTCACAACGCGCCAGAGGACCCACGAAATCGGCATCCGCTTTGCGCTGGGCGCGACCGGTGGAGATGTGTTGCGCCTGGTGCTGGGACACGGGTTGAGGCTGATGCTCACAGGAGTATGTTTGGGCCTCGCGTTGTCCTACGCTCTGACACGTTTTCTGAAGAGTTTGCTCGTGGGTGTCACCAACACTGACGCGCTGACGTTTTTCGCCGTTACCGTTTTGCTATGTGCCGTAGCCTTGTTCGCCTGCTTCATCCCCGCGCGCTGGGCGTCACGAGTCCAGCCGATGATCGCATTACGGCGCGAATGACGCTCTCCAGCTACCTTTGAAACCTACTTTCCGGCAAGAGCCGGCTCGGCGATGAAGCGATGCTCAGTGAGGCGAGTTGCTTTTTCGCGAAGCTGGGATGGTTCCTGCGCGTACAGCCGGCTTAAGTTGCTTCATTCCCCCCGCGCTCCTCCGGTCCCTCGCGAGAAGAGCCGAGGAATCCTCGCACGAATGCGGCGATTTGATCTGCTGCCGTGTCCAATGCAAAATGACCACCGTCCACAATGTGAACCTCAGCTTTCGGCACATCTTTGCGGTAACGCTCGGGCTCGCCGGGGTCGAACGAGAGCTCATACTTGCCCCATATCACCAGCAGTCGCGGCTGGTTCTCGCGCATCCACGCTTGCCATTTTGGATACGCGTCCACATTGGTTCGATAGTCGTAGAACAAATCACTTTGAATCTCAGCCTGGCCGGGCCGATTGAGAAAATAGAACTCATCAGCCCAGAGATCGGGGTCGTAGCGTTCCACATTCGGATCGCTGCCGACATGACGAGTGCGTGTCGCCGCCAACGAGAGCAAATTCGCGCGCAGCGCGCTTTCGTTGGGAACGCGATCGGCCCAGAACTCGCGACGCGTCTTCCAATTCACGCCCAGGCCTTCATTATGCGCAACCGCGTCTTGAACAATGAGAGCTTCCACGCGCTCCGGATGCTCCAGGATCATTCGAAAACCCACCGGACCGCCATAATCCTGCATATAGAGCGTGTAGCGCGAGAGCCCAAGCGCCTCAGTGAAATGATTCATGATCTCTGCGTATCGATCGAACGTGTAGGCGAATGCCTTCGCATCCGGCCAGTCGCTGTGTCCGAAGCCGGGGTAATCGGGAGCGACCAGATGATAGCGATCCGACAGTCTGGAGAAGAGCGGCTCGAACATGCGCGACGATGACGGCAGTCCGTGCAGCAGAAGCAATGCCGGCGCGTCCTTCGGACCAGCCTCTCTATAGAAAATGGAGAGCCCATCGATCTTTGTGGAGCGATAGAGCGTCGGATATTTCATGGAATGTTCCTTTACCGAGTCATTTGTTCTTCGCGTCGAGTGCCGGTAGAAGAAGTTTCAGCAGCGCCTGGTCAGAGAACGGGTTCTGACCTGAGATCAACTCGCGATCCTGAAGGGCATAGCTTCCCCAAGGAGCGACCACGCTTACGTCGCCGCCCGCGGTACGCAAGGCGAAGTCAGGGTAGAAGAGAACCTTACCACCAATCTCAAGCGGCTCCCGCTGCTGCTCTTCCGCCGTCGAAAAGATCGTCATCTTATATCCGGAATAGATCCATCCTTTAGCCTTTGCGGCCGCTCCAGCGGCATCGCCCGCCGACAGCGCGGCGACAAACTCCTTCGATTCGGGAAGCGCGGAGAGCAGTGAAATCGGGCCATGGCAGAGCACGGCAGTAGGCTTGGATGTTTGATGAAAGTGTCTCATCACGGTACCAGCGTCGGGATCATCGAGAAGATCGATCATCGGGCCATGGCCGCCGGGGACGAAAACAGTGTCGTATTGATCCAGGCCCGATGCAACGACATCCGAGATGCGCGTTGGATTTCTGAGGCCAGTCAGGCTATCGCGGAATTTGAAATAGTCCTGGAGCCTGGCCTCATCCCCGCCGAAGAAGTCGGGGACAGCGGAATGGAGATCCAGTTGCGGCGTGTTGCCCTTGGGGTTGGCGAAAGTGATTTCGTAGCCTTCCTCCATCAGTGCGCGAACCGGAACCGTCAACTCGTTCAGGTAATAGCCGGCGCCGCGATAACACCCGCCATTTTTCAACGGTAAGCCGTATCCGCTCGAGACTAGCACCAGAACTTTTCCTTTTGTTGTCATTTCATTCTCCTCTGAAATCGAATCTGTTTCCCGAGATCTTAGGTTGTGCAGGGCCACCCAATTTGTGAGGGCCTCGGCCTCAGCCACCCCGATCTTTGCGCCTACCAGCACCCCGGCCGACTCGCCGAAGATTAAAGTCGACGTGATCGAGTCAAAGCCGAGTGCCTCGCCGAAGAGCTTGGGCCGCTCGCCGACCACAGCCTTTTCGGGGCGCTAAACGTTCACACCAAGCGAGTTCGAGCGCGCGGTCACGCGCGTGATCTCTTTCGGCCCATTTGTGCCATCCATTTGGTAGTCGTTTCGATATCAGAGCGAGTGACCGTTCAAGGCGAGAATGGCAGAAGTGCGACGACGAGTCTATTAGACGAAAGTATCGACCAATACCACAGTATGGATTGGACATATCCGCAAAGAGCCCGTCCATCCAAGTTTGTTATCTCAAGTCTCAAATGCGAGATCCGAGTCACCCGCCTGACTAGCTCAATGACTATCTTTCGGCTGATACCGTAATGCCAAGGCTCCCGAGCCGAACTCAAGCCGGCTCACGAGCCTCAAGTCGATAAGCTTCGATAGGCCCGCGAACAACGTCGGCCCGTGGCCCACCAGCCTGGGATGCACCACGAACTCGTACTCATCGATCAAACCCAACTCCGCCAACGCCAGGGGGAGCTTTACGCCCCCCGTGAGCAGCCCCTTACCCGGCTCCTGTTTGAGCCGCTGCACGGCCTTTTCCAGATTCCCGCGTACGAGCTCTGCGTTCCAGTCGACCCGGTCCAGGGTGCTCGACACGACGTACTTCTTTGCCGCAGCGATCGTCCGGGCGAAGGGCTCCATCCAGGGTTCCAGCCAATCCGGCATCACTCCGGTCCGCGCCGGAGACCGCCACGCTGCCTCCATCATTTCGTAAATCACCCGACCAAAGAGGAGGGCATCGGCCTGGTTGAGGTTTTCGACCGCATGACGATGCAACTCTTCGTCGGGTGGAATTGCACGATGATCGCAGCAGCCGTCCAATGTGACGTTGATGGAATAGCGAAGGAGGCGCATCGAAGCAAGAGTACCACCGACGGGAAAGGCCTGCAAAAGTTTGGCGGTCAGCTCGAAATAGTGCGGCTCTCCGGTTTTATCTCTCGCGATTAATCTAGGCCAGGCCTCATGTATGAATGCCAGAGTCATGCTTTGAACTGTGCAGCGAGTTTTTTCATTGCGACATTTTCGCGGATCACTTCGCCGGCCTCTCGACTGTGCAAAGCTATCTCTGCGGCGATTGAGCGACCGAGAATTTGCTGATCGATATTGCCGAACGGCCCAGGCACGAGGCTTCCTAACCAACCGACCCAGGCCGGGGTATGAGCGTTGCCTACAATGATGCCGGGGCGAAAGATGGCGAGGCGAGTAAAACCGATGTTGCGCACGGTGTCTTCCTTCATGCCCATTACGCGGACATATCGAAACCGGCTGCGGGGTGTGCTTCCTACCGCAGAAAGCAGGCAAAACTGGGCGATTCCGGCATCATGGCAGCCACGCGCAAATGCACCGACGATGCCGAGTTCGAGTCGCTTCAATTCTTCTTCGCTCCAGCGCATCGATCCAGAACCGACACCCACACAGCTCACAGCGCTGGCGGGACCCTGGCTTAAGACTTCACGGGCAAGGGCGGCTGTGCGCTCGGCAAAGTCAGCAGCGCCGGTGTCAAGAACGACGTTGCGCACCCGCGGTCGCGCGGCTATGGGTTTCCTGGTGACCATCACCACCTCTCGACATTCCGGAATTGCCAGCAGCTCCGTGACCGCCGCACCGCCGACTTGCCCAGTTCCACCGAGGATCATTGCGGCGAAATTCTGATTCATAAAGAGTACCTCTGCTTAGGGAAGGATACGACAACCCCGTTCATCCCAAGAGGGAAGCATACTTGGAGTGGATTCAAAATTGAGTTGTTCGCGTAAACTGTTGTTATGCCGTCTGCCTCGGCCGCAGAGAACCAGCCTAGAAGGAAATGGCTTGCTGAATACGGAGCGCGTTGGAGCGCACGCCTTCATGAGCGCGAGGAGCAGGTTTTTCTTCTGCTGTCGCTGTTGATTGGAGCGCTTACCGGGCTCGCCGTGGTCGCGTTTATCGTGCTCACGGAGCGATTGGGAATGCGCCTCTATCCGGTGGCCAGTGCCGCGTGGAGGCGTGTGCTGGTGCCGGTGGCAGGCTCGCTGGCCATGGGTTTCCTGCTTTACCGCTATTTTCCCAACGCTCGTGGCAGCGGTGTGCCGCAAACCAAAGCAGCGCTTTTCGCTCGGGATGGATTCATCTCTCTGCGCACTGTTCTGGGCAAATTCTTCTGCACGGCAACTACGCTGGCCAGCGGGATTCCGCTGGGCCGCGAAGGTCCATCCGTTCAGGTGGGCGCGGGAATTGGCTCGGTGCTTGGACGCGCGCTCGGATTGAGCCCGGAAAAGGTAAAAGCGCTGATCCCTGTGGGAGCGGCGGCCGCCATTGCCGCGGCATTCAATACGCCGATGGCAGCGGTGCTGTTTGCCCTCGAAGAAGTTATGGGCGATATGAACGCGCCGATTCTTGGATCGGTTGTGTTAGCCTCAGCTACTTCATGGGCGATGATGCGTCTGCTGCTGGGCAACAACCCGCTCTTTCAAGTGCCGCAATATACCCTGGTGCATCCACTGGAACTGGGAATCTACGCCTTGCTGGGCATTGCAGGCGGTTTCCTGTCTGTAGCCTTTACCAAACTGCTGCTGAAAATGCGCAGCTTCTTTCTGCGTTTGCCGCGAAAGACCCTATGGTGGCATCCGGTGGTGGGCGGGGTGACGGTGGGCCTGATGGGCTGGTCCGTACCCCAGGTTCTGGGCGTGGGGTACACCTACGTCGGCAGCGCTCTAAACGGATCGATGGCGCTCAAGTTGCTGCTGCTGCTGGTGGTGCTCAAACTCATTGGCGTGACGGTCAGCTACGCCTCAGGCAACGCGGGCGGCATCTTCGGTCCGGCGTTGTTCCTCGGCGCCATGCTGGGAGGAGCCATCGGCACAATGGCGCATCATTTTTTGCCTGAGTACACGGCCACGCCGGGAGCTTATGCACTGGTGGGCATGGGAGCGCTTTTTGCGGGCATCGTGCGCGCCCCCATGACCTCGGTGTTGATGATCTTTGAAATGACGAGGGATTACGCGGTTATCGTGCCGTTGATGATCGCCAATATGACCAGCCTTTTCATCTCCCGGCGTTTCCAGAAGCAGCCCATCTATGAGGCGCTGGCGCGTCAGGACGGAATCCATCTGCCATCTCCCGGGACGCTTCACCAAAAAAGCCGGCTCACGGTAGCTCAGGTAATGCAGCGATCTCCGGAGGTTCTTTTAGCGGAGATGCGCGTCGCTGACGCTGTGGAACAGACTCGCACCAGTCAATTCCGCGCCCGGCCAGTGATGGACGAAGATTATTTTCTGGGCATGTTGAACAGAGAGACACTGGAACTAGCCCTCGTCAATGGCAGGGAAGCTGAGCCGTTGAAAAACATTGTGGAATCGCTTCATGTTCCGCATCTTCACATGGATCATGCTCTGCATTTGGCGCTGGAACGTATGAGTACGTACCATCTGGATGTTTTGCCGGTAGTTCACCGGGCAGACATTCATAAACTGCTCGGTGTAGTGACGCTCCGGGATGTTTTGAACACGTATGGCATAGACCGGACCGACTGAGGATCGTGGAAGAGATGCCGGGACTAAGGCCCCAGCCTGCCAATCCGTGGGGACCCCGGATCTCCAACCCACGGACGAAGGCCTGTCCGTGGGGACCGCAGACTTTGGCACCCGGAACTCTTCTTCAATCGAAACTTAATTGTTCGAGGAATTGAGAACCGAGCCTATGCTTCAACAGGTTGAGCATCAAGCTTCGCCTCGGAAATATAGCTCTTCATTGCCTGGGCCAGTTGAGAGTCCACCTCGTCGGCGATCATCATGATGTACATGAGAAGGACGCCGGACTGCGTGTCCTCCACATGCATCTGCAGCGTTTGGAATATGGAGACCTGAAGAATGCGCGACTCTTCTACGAGCATGGCGGCGGTGTAGCCCTGATCACGCCGCAGACGTCCATGGTCTCGAGCGGCGGCTGAACTCAGGGCATGGGTGCCGAGGGGAAGGGGATTGCGCAAACGGCTCACCAATTCGCGGAACATTGCCGGAAGGTGCCTGCATCGATCTCCGCGGCTCAATGGAATCATACGGAGCTCCGGCTCCGCATCCACGAGACCATACCAATTCGAAATCGTGACTTGTGTTTCGCGTTCAAGAACGCTAGCTACATCGTATTTAAGTGACATCAAATGTTCTCCCGTGGTTTGCCTGACTTGGTCTTCTTGGTGTTCCTTCCATGTGAGCATCTACAGGAACCCGGCGGAGCCCTCAAAGGAGTCATGCCGTTGAGCCTGAGAATTACCGCCGCTCATCGCCCTGGAAAATTGTTCGGGAGGGGCGGGAAGGCCGAAATAGTGGCCCTGCACCTCGTCGCAATCCTGCGTCTCCACGAATTCCAGACATTCCTTTGTCTCGACGCCATGGGCGATGACCCGCAGATTCAGCTTCCTTCCCGCACCAATCATGGCACTTACCAGCGCCGCTTCGGCTGGGTCGCCGACAACTTCAGCGATCAATGTTCTGTCGATCTTGATGGCATCCAAGGGCATTTTTCTCAGGCTCGTCAAGCTTGCCTCGACGGTGCCAAAGTTATCAACCGAGACACGTACTCCCTTGTCCTTCAGGGCCTTCAAGACCGAAGCCGTGGGTCCAAGCGATCTGGCCAGAACATTCTCGGTTACATCCAGTTCAAGGAACTCAGGGTCGACCCCTGCTGCTTTCAGAGTTGCAAAAAATTCCTTTGAAAAACCTTCATGGCGGAGCTGCCTCCCTGAAAGGTTAATGGTCATGGTTTTGAAGGGAAAGCCCGCATCCAACCAGGTCCGGATTTGCGCGCATGCCTGACGCAGGACCCAAGTGCCGATGGGCAGAATAAGGCCGGTCTCTTCCGCGACGGTGATAAACCTTTGTGCCGGGATGGAACCGCGCCTAGGGTGATTCCATCGGGCCAGTGCTTCCACGCCGACAGGCTCTTTGGTCTTCAAATCGATCTTCGGTTGATACTGAAGCGCCAGCTCACCCCGTTGCAGGGCGTGAAAGAGATCTTCTTTAAGAGATCTGAACTCTTCGGCGGGAAGTTTCATATGCGGTCTGAAGAACTCATAGCCATGAAGCCCGCCGGACTTAGCTTGATACATCGCGGTGTCGGCGTTCGCCACCAGCGTCTCCTCATCCAAGCCATCGTCGGGAAAGACGCTGACGCCAATGGATCCCGAGATGCGCACCTGGCGGTGTTCTATGGTGTGGACCTCCGCCAACGCCTTCAGTATTCTCTCTGCCGCGACGGCTGCCCCTCCAATATTCGGCAAATCCTGCATCAGCACGATGAACTCATCGCCTCCCAGCCGAGCGACAAGGTCCGGTGTGCGCATGCAGCGAAGCAGGCGTCTGGCCACGGATTGAAGAAGCTTGTCCCCAATATGATGTCCCAGGGAATCGTTGACGTGTTTGAAGCCATTTAGGTCCAGATACAACACCGCGATCTGGCGTTTCGTCTCGCGGGCGTCGAGGATAGCCTGCTCCAACTGATGGCTCAGGCGTCTGCGGTTTGCCAGGCCGGTGAGAGGGTCGTGCTGGGCGGCAAGGGAAAGTTTGTTGACCAGCGCCCGCGCCGCACTGACATCACGCACCACAATCACCGCCCCTGTTACTTGTCCAGCCCGGTCCCGGATGGGTCCAACGGAGTGTTCAATGAACAAATCCTTCTCATCTCTGGTGACAAGAACGCCGCTCCGTGACAGGCTTCCCGCAAGGTTCTGCAACGCGGCATCGGCCATCAATTTCAGAATTGCTGTGCGGTTGGCTTCGTCCTCGGCGCGGCGCGCCTGCGGCTCTAGCTGTCCGGAAACACTCCCCAAAGACCACCCCGTCATGACTTCCGCGGCGCGATTGAGGAGGGTCAGGTTGCCGGCGTTGTCAGTGCAAATCACGGCATCGCTGATGCAGTCCAAAGTGAGCTGTGCGCGTTCTCTTTCATTGAGCAAAGCCTCTTCGACCGAGTTCCGGGCGTCGGCATGAATCAGTGCCCGTCTCAAATCAAAGGGCCCAATCTGGCCTTTAATGAGGTATTCCTGCGCGCCGTTCCTGATGCCCTCGACGGCGGCGGTCTCCTGTTCCGGGCCGGCGAGCAGAACAATCGAAGCATTGGGGGCGGCGCGGCGCACTCGCCCGATTGCGCCTACCCCCGGAGCGGCCAACCCCATATCCAGCAGGATCATATCGACCGGGTTCGCGGCCAAATGCTTTGTAGCCCTGTGCAGGGTCTTAACGCAGGTCAAACTGCGATCTTTCAAGCCCTGCTCATTGAGCATGACGCGGACCGATTGTTCTAACGCAGGATCGTTCTCGACAAAGAGAATACTCTTCGTTGGCTCTTCGACCATAGGCTGCACCTCGGCCGGCAAGTCCCATTTACGGAATCCAGAAAGCTTGCCGTTCTCTGGACAAGTTGGCCCGGGAATTGAAAGCACGACTTCAGTAGGAATTAAGAATATTGCTGGTCCAACTTGCTTTGTGTGCGGTTTTGCACATCTTAGGCGAGATTGGCGAATAAACTGCGGGCGTTCGACCCGTGATGACTGATTGAGGCACTGGAGGAATTTCCAGTGCCTCAATCGAAGGGGAAGCCATCAAGACTTTGGGCAGCCGTAACACGAATGTCGTGCCCGCACCTCATCATACGATCATGTCAGTCGAAATAAGTCTGTTCGAAATTGCTCACTTTTCAATAAATTCTTCAGATTTCAACCCAGGGTCACGCGCATTGAGGCGTGCATGCTCAAAAAGAGCGCCCAAACCCGAAAACGACGGATTGCAGAGACCCGCGGATTGCGTGGGATCGGTTTAGAGGGCGGTTTCGCCGCGTTCGTCGTTGCGGATGCGGATGGCTTCGTCGACGCGGCTGACGAAGATCTTTCCGTCGCCGATGCGGCCGGTGCGGGCTGCGCCTTCAATGGCTTCGATGACTTTGTCCTTTAATTCGTCGAGAATTACCATCTCGATTTTTACTTTGGGCAGGAGGTCGACCGTGTATTCACGGCCACGATAGAACTCGGTGTGGCCCTTTTGGCGGCCGTGGCCGCGGGCCTCGAGAATGGTCATTCCTTCAATGCCTGCTTCAAGCAGGGCATCCTTGACTGCGTCCAGCTTGGAGGGCTGGAGAATCGCTTCGATCTTGAGCATACTAACGCCTCGCTTGACAGCGTAACAGGCGGGGATACCGGTTGGGCAGTGCCCCGGCTAAAGTTTTTGATCATCCACCCGGATTGAAATGAATCTGGATGGATCAAGATGCCAGTTTGGTGCTCTGCGGGACATTCCCTCAGGGGCTAAAGCCCACGATCTTCCTGGTTTCTCGCGGCACGGCTGAAGCCGTGCCCTCTCAAAGCCACGTTATGAAACATTTTCCACTTACGAGTTCAGGTCGTAGCCTTCCTCTCCATGCTGGGAAAGGTCGAGGCCGGCGGATTCGTGCTCGGCCGAGACGCGCAGACCGATGATTTTGTCGACGACGAAGAGCAGAACCAGGGTGCCGACTATGGAGATTCCCCAGGCAATAACGACGCCGGCGGACTGGTTGAGCAACTGTGTCCAGTGGCCGTCAATGGCGCCGGAGGGGAGGGGATTGCCTGCGGCGCCTTTGAAGATGGGGTTGATGACGCTGGCGGCAAAGAGGCCGGTGAGCAGAGCGCCGATGGTTCCACCGGCGCCGTGCACGCCAAAGGCGTCAAGGGAATCGTCATAACCGAGGCGGCTTTTGACCTCAAAGACCATAAAGCAGCAGAAGATGCCGGCGATGAGGCCGATGAAGAGGGCGGCGAAGGGTTGGACGAAGCCGGAGGCCGGGGTGATGGCGACCAGGCCAGCGACCGCACCGGAGATGGCTCCGAGGGCGGTTGGCTTGCCGTTGTGAATCCACTCGGCGATAGTCCAGCCTATGGCGGCGGCGGCGGCGGCGAAGTGGGTGTTGACGAAGGCGGAGGTGGCCAGAGGGCTGGCGGCCAGGGCGCTGCCGGCGTTGAAGCCGAACCAGCCTACCCACAGCAGGCATGCGCCGATGAAGCTGAGGACCATGGAGTGGGGCGGGAAGGCGGTGTGGGGATAGCCGATGCGTTTGCCGAGGTAGATGCAGGTAACAAGAGCGGAGACACCGCTGGTGATGTGGACGACGGTGCCGCCGGCGAAGTCCAGACTCGGAACGAGGTGGCCGGAGGCGTTGAGCAGGCCGCCGACGCCCCAGACCATGTGGGCCATGGGGCAGTAGACGAGCAGGGACCAGAGGGAGAGGAAGAGCGCCATGGCGCTGAACTTCATGCGTTCAGCGAAAGCGCCGGTGATGAGCGCCGGGGTGATGATGGCGAACATAAGCTGGTAGATCATAAAGGTCTGCTCGGGAATGGTAGCGGCATAGTCGGTGTTGGGGGTGAGAGTGACGCCGCGGAGGAAGAGGTGCTCGAAGCTGCCGATGAAGGCGTTGCCGTGACCGAAGGCCAGCGAGTATCCGCAGATGGCCCAGATGATGGTGACCAGTCCCATCATGGCAAAGCTCTGCATCATGGTGCCGAGGATGTTCTTTTTGCGCACCAGGCCGCCATAGAAGAGCGCCAGTCCGGGACCGGTCATGAGCAGCACCAGGGCGGCGGAGACCAGCATCCATGCGTTGTCGCCGGCGGACTGGGCATTCTGGACGGCCTGCAGGACGGCGGTGATTTGAGCTTGGGTTACGGGGGCCTGGGTGGCCGGGCCCGGCGCAGTTTGCGCCAGAGTTGGGAGACCCAGGCAGGCAAGTAGGAAGATCAGTAGCAATGCGCGACGGCACATACAATTCCACTCCTGAGTTGAGGATGACAATGGGTTGGTCCTTTTTAATCGGTTCTCTCGGAAAAGCATATGAGTTCTGGTATAAAGAACCCATCAAAATTTTAAAAAGAGTGAGTCGGGATGGTGGAAAAAACGCCGAAAACTATGGACATTTGATTGTTCTTGGACTAAAGCGGTTCTCCATAAGGCGTTGAGTGAGCGTGGACCGGGGGGGTCCACGCTACGGCCGGCAAGGGGGCCGGCGCTACCCTTTTTGCGGCGCTACCTATCCTTGTTGGGACCGGTAATCTACAGACCATTCGTCTCTATCGATGACGCAGTATAGTAGAAGCATGGCGGCTACGGCAGAGCGGGATCGCTATCTATTCGGGGCGCTGGACAGCAGTGTGCAGAACCGCGCCAAGGTGAAGGAGGTGAACTACGGCTACGAAGCGCCGGAGGGCATCATCCTGACGTCGATGGACTTTGCGGTGAACTGGATACGGAAAAGCTCGATCTGGCCCATGACCTTCGGGCTGGCCTGCTGCGCGATTGAGATGATGTCGATGGGCGCGTCGCGGTTCGATATCGCCCGCTTCGGCGCCGAGGTCTTCCGGCCGTCTCCCAGGCAGTCGGATCTGATGATCGTGGCGGGACGGGTTTCGCAGAAAATGGCTCCCATCATTCGGCGGCTCTACGACCAGATGCCGGAGCCGAAATGGGTGATTTCGATGGGCGCCTGCGCCACCTCGGGCGGGGTTTTCAATAACTATGCGCTGGTGCAAGGGGTCAACCAGGTGATCCCCGTGGACGTATATGTTCCTGGATGCCCGCCGCGGCCCGAGCAACTGATTTATGCCATCACGCTTTTGCAAGAGAAGATCCAACGCGAGCCGCGCAGCCTGGTGAAGACGCTGAACCTAGTGTGACGGGTGGGATTCTGTCGCAAACTTCGAGTTACTCTAGTAATGATTCTCCGGCCTTAGTCATCCTCTCCCACTTACCGGTTAAACAATTGGGGCTGATCGTCTTGGCGGATAGCCTCTTTTCGACTGCCAGCCTGTTTTTTGCATACTTTGAGGCAAAGGCCGACGGGCTGAATAATGAAAAAAAAGATGCTTTTTCTGAATCATCCTATGGTAGTTTTAATCTTGAAGTATGAATGATGTACGGCCCGTAACCATATTCCCTTAGCTATGTTAGGAGCGGAGTCAGTACGAGCCGAAAAACCTGGTCGCATACTTTCCTTTCCATTGGTCAACAGCATGATTGCGGAGGATAAACGCATGAACGTTCGTGTATTGAAGACAGTGAGTTGTGTTATAGCGCTGGCAATTGGGTCAATGGCGCCCGTTGCCTTTTCAGCCCAGGATTCGGCCACTCCGGCCGTCAAGCCTTCGGCAATGGCTTCGCCTTCTCCATCCAGATGGGACATCTTCCTAGGGTACAGTTATCTTGCGCCTTACGGGACAGTACAAACACCAACTAACAGTGGAACCTTGCCGATAAACTTTGTGTCCGTCAACGCCGGCGCCATCGGCAGTCTTGCCTACTACTTCAACAATCATCTTGGCTTACAAGTCGAGGGCGATGCACACCCAATGACCATTCCGGGCTGTACTCCGTACCCAACTGTAGTCGTAACGCCCCCGCCAACCGGAGGAGACAGTCTACCGGCGCTCGGTGTGAGACCACTGCAGGTCAACCCGGGCTGCAACTATCAGGCGACGGCATCAGCGAATGATTTCTACGGTGGCTCGGGGGGCCTGATTTATCGCTGGCCGTTCACCGGGTCGTACGCCGGGCATATGAGATTTACTCCTTTCGTGCATGCTCTGGCAGGCGTCGAAGAGGTTATTGGGCCATTGCAGCAGCCGAAAACCTGGGGATGGGTGATTACAGGCGGCGGCGGACTGGACTGGGAGACGGGGTGGTTTAACAATCATTTGGCCCTTCGCCTCTTCCAGGCGGATTATCAGTACATGGATGAGAATTACGGCCCCGTAGATGGCGGCGCCGTTGACGTCAACGCACTGCGTTTGAGCGCCGGCCTGGTCTTCCACGTTGGCAGCCTCGCGCCTCCTCCACCGGTGACACTGACTTGCTCAGCAAATCCAACCTGGGTCTATCCAGGCGATCCGATCACGGTAACAGCTACGGCAGGCAGCCTGAATCCTAAGGAGGCCGCGGTTTATGCATGGTCGGGCAACGGCGTGACGGGCAACGGAACCACGGCGACTGTGGCCACGGGTTCACTGGCGCCCGGCTCCTATGACGTGAAGGCTACGGTGACGGAAGGCAAGGGTGACAAGCCCTACGAGGTGGCCACTTGCACGGCCAGCTTTACGGTGAAGGCGTTTGAGCCACCGACTGTCAGTTGCTCGGCTAACCCCAGCACCATCAAGCCGGGCGACACGAGCACCATTACCGCTGCCGGCCAGAGCCCGCAGAATCGCCCACTGACCTACAGCTACTCGACTGACACGGGAACGGTGACCGGCACCGATACCACGGCGACGTTCAATTCGACGGGCGCTGCGGTGGGCGCGGCAACGATCAACTGCAACGTGGCTGATGACAAGGGCGGTACGGCAACGGCGACCGCAACGGTGACCATCGCTGCTCCGTACGTGGCTCCTGTTCCGCACACCCAGGCTCTCTGCTCGATCACCTTCGAGAAGGACCCGAAGCGTCCGGACCGCGTAGACAACGATGCCAAGGCCTGCCTGGACGAAGTGGCTCTGGATCTGCAGAAACAGACGGATGCTGCGGTTGTGGTAGTGGGCGATTCGACCGCTGTGGAGAAGACTCCTGCTAAGGGCAAGCACGCCAAGGCGGGGAACGACGCTGCACAGCGTGCCGTCAACACCAAGGACTACCTGGTAACCGAGAAGGGCATTGATGCCTCGCGCATCACGGTCAAGACCGGAACCGCGGATGCTCAGGAAGTGCAAAACTACTTGGTGCCTGCCGGAGCCGATTTTGCAACCGAAGTCCCGGGAACGACCGCTGTGGATGAAAGCGTCGTGAAGCCGCAGACCCGCAAGGCCTTGCCGACACGGCCCGAACCCAAGAAGAAAGCGGCAAAACAATAAAATACTCACCCGGGCCCATACAACTTAAGTAGTAGGATGGGCCCCGGTGAAAACGCTAGAACAGTAGTTTCATGGAGTTAAGAGGGGCTGACCAGAATGACGGTCAGCCCCTTTTTTTGCCTATTCTCAGCGATCCGACTAGAATCTGCTCCTATGAATAGCTTGCGGAACAACCATATTTTCTCCTATCGGCACATTAGCATCACGCCATTTCTATTCATGATGCTGTTATTGCTCGCCGGACTGAAAGTTCAGGCGCAGACCTCCTGGAGTGCTTTGGGTCCAGCGGGCGGCGATGCGCGCGCGTTTGCCGCGGAACCGGGGCAGACAAATCACATTTATCTCGGCACCACCAACAGTTGGATCTACGAGTCGACCGATCGTGGCACAACCTGGCACCGGCTCTCGAAGATCGATCCCCTTGATGACCTGGTTCTGGACCACATTATCGTTGACCCCAACAATCACTCGGTTCTGTATGTTGCGGCGTGGGAAGTGAGCCAGACCAACGGCGGACTATGGATCAGCCGGGATGCGGGCAAGAGTTGGAAAGAAGTTATGGGCATGCATGGGCAGTCGATTCGCGCCCTGGCGCAGGCGGCTACCGATGCGAAGATGCTGGTTGCGGGAACTCGCGACGGCGTATTCCGGAGTACCGATGCAGGACTGACGTGGACGCTGATCAGCCCGCCGGGAAACAACGAAATGCGCGATATTGAATCGGTGGCGATCGATCCGAAGAACACCAATATTCTTTATGCCGGCACATGGCATTTGCCGTGGAAGACGGAGGACGGCGGCAAGAATTGGCGCAACATCAAGCAGGGATTGATTGTGGACTCCGACGTATTTTCAATCATTCTCGACCCGATCGATCCGAATATTACTTTCTTGAGCGCGTGCAGCGGAATCTATAAGAGCGAAAACGCGGGCGAGCTGTTTCGCAAGATTCAAGGGATTCCGATGACGGCGCGTCGGACGCGCAAACTGCTGCAGGACCCGGTGAATCGCCAGGTGGTTTATGCGGGAACCACCGAGGGACTCTACAAGACCGTGGACGGCGGCAAGACATTTTCGCGCATGACCGGGCCGGATGTCATTGTGAACGATGTGTATGTCGATCCCAACGACACAGCGCATGTTCTGCTGGCCACCGATCGCAGTGGAGTCCTCTACAGCCGCGATGGGGCGAAGAGCTTTATTGCCGCCAATGACGGGTTTTCAGGACGGAAAGTGGAGGCGCTGCTGGTGGACAGCGGCAATCCCGCGCGGCTGTTCGCAGGGGTTGCAAACGACAAGAGTTATGGCGGCGTCTTTGCTTCGGGTGATGGCGGCACAAGCTGGGAGCATGTAGGGGCGGGCCTGAACGAAGGGGACGTCTTTACACTGGCGCAGGCGGCGGACGGAACCATTCTGGCGGGAACGAATCGCGGCATTTTTGCGCTGACCGCGGGAGCGAATCTCGCCGGCGCGAGTTGGCAGTCGCGGAACACCATCCAGAACTCGGTGGTCAAGGTCACAGAGACTGCAACAGACACGAAGGTCACGAAGACTGTAAACGGCAAGAAGGTCACGTTGATTAAAAAAGGCAAGGGGGTCACGATAAGTAAGCTGGTGAAGGATAGGCCGCGCGAACTTGACGGGCGCGTCTACGCGCTGGACTTGTCGGGAGATGTCTGGCTTGCCTCAACCAGCGGCGGACTGCTCACCAGCAAGGATCACGGAGCAAGCTGGCAGGGAGGCCCGGTGATGGGCTCCGGCGAATACATCACGGCTGCCGCGCATGGAACGACGATGGCAGCGGCTCGGCGGGACGGGGTGGTTGTTTCTACCGATGCCGGCCAATCCTGGATGCCTACACAGCTTCCGACCAGCCTTACGCGCATCTATCGGGCCACATTCTCAGCGGACGGAACCTTGTGGCTGGGCACGCGCGAAGGGGTTTATTTTACTCGCAACCAGGGCAAGACATGGGAGTGGTTTGAGCGGCTCCCATTCCGCAACGTGCACGATCTTTACTACAATGCCGAGCACGACAGGTTGATGGCGAGTTCCCGCAACAGCGACTTTGTCTATATCATCGATCCAAACAAGCTGACGTGGAAGTGGCGTGTGATTGGCGGATACCGGATTCAACTGATTCGTGCGGCAGGAGACCGCATGCTGGGGGCCTCTCTCTATGATGGGGTCGTGGTGGAATCTCCGGCTGCTGGAGTGCAAACCAGTCGGAAGTGAAAGGGCAGGGAATAGGGAATAGGGAATAGGGAATAGTATCTGAGTGCTCGACGGATGGGAGACTCGATTTCTGTATCATTAGAATATGCAGAGCGATATGGGAGCTTCCCTTCGAAATCGAGTTTTTCCGGGCCATGCCTTTCAAAGTCATGATCCACGGCTTGAGCCTATTGCGGCCAAGGTGCTTGCCCGGGAGCGTCTGGACTTCAACGATGGGCTGGTGCTTTACGGGTCGCCGGACGTGCTCGCGGTGGGCTGGCTGGCTAACCATGTGCGCGAGCGTCTGCACGGCGACGTGACCTACTTCAACGTCAATCGCCACATCAATCCGACCAACGTTTGCGTGGCTGCCTGCAAGCTTTGCGCCTTCGGCCGCAAGAAGGGCGATGCGGCGGGCTATACCATGGCGCTCGAAGAGGCGTGGGGGACTGCCGCGCAGGGATACTCGGAGGCGGTTACCGAGTTTCACATCGTCGGCGGGCTACATCCAGATTTGCCGCTGGAATATTTTCTCGATTTGGTGAAGGGGCTCAAAAAGCGGTTTCCGAAGGTACACATCAAGGCGTTCACCATGGTCGAAGTGGCGTACCTGGCGAGGCGTGCCAAGCTGAGCATCGAACAGACGCTCATCAAGCTGCGCGATGCTGGCGTGGACTCGATGCCGGGAGGCGGCGCGGAGATCTTTGCAGACCGAGTGCGGTCGATCATCTGCGACCACAAGATTGACGGCGATGAGTGGCTGGAGACGGCGCGACTGGCTCACAAGCTGGGCTTCAAGTCGAATGCAACCATGCTCTACGGGCACATTGAAAGCGACGAGGATCGCGTGGACCACCTGCTCAAGCTGCGGGTGCTGCAGGACGAGACCGCAGGATTCCAGACTTTTATTCCGCTGGCATTTCATCCGGAAAATACGGCGCTCGACCACTTGCCGGTAACGACGGGATTGACCGATATTCGACAGATCGCGGTGAGTCGGCTGCTGCTGGATAATTTTGCGCACATCAAGGCCTACTGGCAGATGATGACGGCGAAGATTGCGCAGATTTCACTTCGATTTGGCGCCGACGATCTGGACGGTACGGTTGTTGAGGAGAAAATTTACCACGATGCCGGCGCCACCACGCCGCAGGGCATGACTCGCAAGGAACTCTGCCGGTTGATTACTGAAGCAGGGCGAGTTCCGGTGGAGCGGGATACGCTGTACCACGCGGTGACGCGCACCGAGGATAGTTTTATCGTTGCGGTATAAAGGAAGTTAGAAAGGATCGAGCGATGGATGCTTTTGGGCGAGCTGTTTTGGTTGGACTCTTGTGGGGTTTTCTTTGGGGCATCGGTTGTTCGCTGGCAATTCTCTACTCGATCTACCTGGGCGGATACCGCAGGGCGATCAAGGATTCTCTCAAGCCGGAGAAGCCGAAGCGGTATACAGAGGTGATGGAAAAAGTAGTGGCTCGCAAGGCAAAGGCGCAGCGCCGATTGCTGAAAAGTGAGCCGAGCTAAGGCCGCACCACCTCACCGTTTTTCATAACAAAACTCACGTGCTCCACCGCTTTAATATCTTCAAGCGGGTTGCCGGGCACGGCGATTACGTCCGCGAAGTAGCCGGGCTTGAGCTGTCCGATCTGGCCTTCCCAGCCTAGCAGCCTTGCGCCCTCAATCATGTCGGCCTGGAGAACGGTGAGGGGCTTCATGCCGTAGCGGACCATCAGCTCCAGTTCAACGGCTTGGGTGCCGTGAGGCAAGGGACCTACGTCGGAGCCCACGGCAAAGGGAATGCCGGCGGCGATCTGGCGTTTGAATTCCTGAATCTTGTAGTCGAGCAGGAGAGATTCGCTCGCGGATTCGGTGGATGAAGTGCGGTTGTGGGCAAAGTAATCGAAGATGGCGAAGGTGGGCACGGCGGGAATGTGTTTTTCGCGCATCAGGCGCATGGTCTCATCGCTGAGCTGAATGGCGTGGTCGATGGACGCGACGCCGGCCCGTGCTGCGTAGAGCGTGCCCGGCTCGCCCATGGCGTGGACGGCTACGCGTGTGCCCAGGCGCCGGGCTTCTTCAACGGCGGCGGCCAGTTGCGCCTCAGTGTATTGGTAGGGTGTGTGCAGCACGCCGTCGATCATTTTGTCGGGGCCGGTCTCGTAGATCTTTACGAAGCTTGATCCCTGCTTGTGCTGGGCGCGAATGACTTCGACGAGCTGGTCGGCGGAGTTGGCGTAATCGGCGTTGGAGAGGACTTGCTGGGCGGGGTTGAAGCCGATTGCGTCTTCGTGGCCGCCGAGAATATCGATGGCGTTCCCACTGATGCGCAGACGGGGACCGGGAATTAGCCCCGAGTCGATGGCGTCGCGGATGGAGGTGTCGGCGGAGCCTGCGCCTTCAGTGCCCATATCGCGCTCGGCTGTGTAGCCGGCCAGCAAGTCGGCTTTGGCGGCCTGGGCGGCAAGGATGGTTCGCCAAGGAACCGATTCCTCCACTGTTTGCAGGTCTTCAGCGCCAGGGTGAAGGAAGAGATGGACGTGGGCGTCGATCAGACCGGGGAGCAGCGTGGCGTCGCCCAGGTCGATGATTTTGGCGCCCTTGGGATGATCAACCGAGGAGCCGACGGCGCGAATGCGATTCCCATCGACCAGCACTTCACCGGGCTGAAGCAGGGTACCGGTATCCACCTGGAGCAAGCGCGCGGCGTGGAGGACGATGGGCGTTGGGGCGGTCTGTGCGTAAACAGCGGCGGGCACGACAGCGAGTGATGCGCAAAGGAAATAGAAACGAACGCACCTGAACAATCCTGGCATGGGTAAACTATGCCCCATCCTGTTCGTCTTGTCGAGGGTTGTGTGCAGTTCCCTATCCATTGCGATACAAGGGGCTTGCAGGTCATTTATGATTGCCAGCATGTCAAGAAAGCTCCGCTGGGGAATACTCAGCACCGCCAATATTGGTCTCAGGAAAGTCATCCCGGGTATGCAATTGGGTGAAAATATCAGCGTGGATGCCATCGCATCGCGCGATCTGGCCCGGGCAAAAGCCGCGGCAACCGCGCTCGGCATTCCCACTGCCTACGGGTCGTATGAGGAACTCCTTGCCGACGCAAATATCGACGCTATTTACAATCCGCTTCCTAACCAGCTTCACGTTCCGTGGACCATGAAGGCGGCTGAAGCCGGCAAACACGTTCTCTGCGAGAAGCCGCTCAGCCTGACCGTGGCGGAAGCTGAATCTCTGCTCGCCGTTCGCGCCCGCACTGGAGTCAAGATCGGCGAAGCCTTCATGGTGAATTGCCATCCTCAATGGATACGGCTGCGTGAGTTGCTCAAAGAAAATCGTATTGGCGAACTGCGCTCCATTGTTGGCTACTTCAGTTACTCTGGCCTTGACCCGTCCAACTATCGTGCTCATGTGGAGTTCGGCGGCGGCGGCCTGATGGATATTGGCTGCTACCTCATCCACGCATCGCGCCACGCGTTCGCGGAGGAGCCCAAGCGGGTGGTTGGCCTTATCGATCGCGGTCCGCAGATGGGGATCGACCACCTGACTTCGGCAATTCTCGACTTTCCCAATGGCCATTGCATCTTCACCTGCAGCACGCAACTCGTCCCATACCAGCGTGTTCATTTCGTTGGCACGCGCGGGCGAATCGAGATCGAGATTCCGTTCAACGCGCCTCCCGACCGCCCTACTCGCCTGTTCATCGATATGAGCGGCGATCTGTTTGGCGGCGGAATCACCACGGAGATCTTCCCTGTCTGCGATCAGTACACACAGCAGGGCGACGCTTTTTCAAAAGCGGTTCTCGAAGATACGGAGGTTCCGGTTCCGGTTGAGGATTCCATTAGAAATATGGCCGTTATCGAGGCCGTTTTCAACTCCGCCAGTTCCGGTCAATGGGTATCTATTTAGACGACGTGAGTTTGTTTTTGCGCTCCATGGCGGCTATTGGTTCCTGCATAAAAAATGTTCTTGCGCCGTCCCTACGGGACTCCGTAACAAAACTTATGGAATCCTACCCCACGCTGAAGCGCGGGGCTAACAAACTCTGCGCCTCCGGCGCGTCTTTGCCGTGCGGCTATGGTGAGTTTGTGCTCTGCGGCTCTCGCGCGTCTGTGCTGCGGTCCTCAGATCTTAGCTGGTTGCTGCATCCCTTTTACCGGATGAGCAGATAGGATTGTGTGCCGGACTGATTGCTTTACTCCAAAAACGTGCGCACGAATTTATTGTTGGAGTGGACCAGGTCGTGGATGGAGCCGTCAAAGATGAGGCGGCCTTCATCGAGCATCAGATAGGTGGTTTTTTGGTCGGTTACGCCTGCGGGGAGCGGGATCATGCAGCCTCGCTCGGGGTCGAAACGGTGTGTGCTGAGGGTGAAGGCATCCTGCAGGCGGTGCGTGACCAGCAGGGAAGGCGTGTGGTAGACGTCGCGCTGCTTCATTACCAATTCAATGATGGTGGTGGAGGTGATGGGGTCAAGTCCGCCGGTGGGCGAGTCATAGAGCACCAACTCGGGCTGTCGGATCAGGGCGCGGGCGATGGCAACGCGGCGCCGCATGCCGCCCGACAGGCTGGAAGGAAAATAGCTGAAGGTATCTTCAAGCTCGACAAAGCGCAGGGCATTGCGAACACGCTCATCGATTTCATCGTCGGGGACCTGCTCCTGAATCAGCTGGTAGGCGACATTGTCACGGACGGTGAGCGAATCAAAGAGCGCGCCCTCCTGGAAGACCATGCCGGTGCGGATGCGCAGGGGGAATTGCATCTCTTCAGGCATGGAGGAAATTTCTTCGCCGAAGAGCAGGATGCTGCCCTGGCTGGGGCGGAGCAGGCCGTTGATGAGCTTGAGCAGAACGCTCTTTCCCACACCGGCGGGACCGAGCAGGATGCGCGTCTCTCCCGGCGCAACGGTGAAGCTTACGTCTTCAAGCACCGGCGGGCCGTCGAAGGCGATGGAGACATTGCGAAAAACCACTACCGGGCCGGGGTTCGCTCGAAGAGCGGGGCCTGGGTTGGAGTGGGCGGAAGTGAAGGTTGCGGTCATCAGGTGAGGATGGTGAGCAAGATCTGGGTGAGGAGGAAGTCTGCGACGATGATGAGCACCGATGAAGTGACGACGGCATCAATGGTGGAGCGGCCCACGCCCTCAGTACCGCCTGTGGTTCTCATTCCATAGAAGCAGCCGATGGAGGCGATGATGTAGCCGGAGAAGAGCGGCTTGACCAGTCCCTGAATGATATCGGAATAGCGGAGAGACTCCCAGGCCGAGGAGAAGTATTGGGTGAGGTCCTGGTGGTTCATGAAGACGGTGACGAATCCGCCGCCGAGGATGCCAAATGCGTCGGCGACGATGGTGAGAAAGAAGAGCATGGAGATGCAGGCGAAGATGCGCGGGGTGACAAGTTTGCGCACGGGGTCCACGCCCAGGGCGCGCATGGCGTCAATCTGCTCAGTCACTACCATTGACCCGAGTTCGCTGGCTATCGATGATGCGTTCCGGCCGGAGACCATGACCCCGGTGAGCACCGGCCCCAATTCGCGGACCATGGTGAGGGCGACGAAACGGCCGGTCATGGCGATGGCGCCGAATTGCGCCAAGGTCGCGGCCGACTGAAGGGCGAGCACGCCGCCGGTGAAGAAGCCGGAGAGCAATACGATGGAAGCCGAACCGAAGCCGATGATGTCGGATTGAATGAGGAAATCGGGCCAGTACCGGGGCTTGCTCCAGAGGTTCATGAATGCGCGCCAGGCGAACAGGGAGTAGTCCTGCACGGTAAGCACGATGTTCTTGGCAGTCCTATCGATCGTGGCGGATACCATTGGGTTTTCCTGGCTGCAGAATAATGGGCTTCCTACTCTTCGACAGGATAGCGTAGGAGGGAGCGGAAGGGTAGCGAATAATCGGCTGGTTTGGAGATCATCGCTGCTGTTGCGCAATGGAACGCGGTGCCGATACGATGTTCGAGGACTGTCCGCCGGGGCGCAGGGCTATCCCTGTCGGTGTTGGGTGGGGGGATTTCTGGAGGGATGATGATGTTGGATGTGAGTGGAACAAGCAGGCGCAGTTTTTTAAAGATTGGGGGCGCGGCTGCGGTTATTTCTTCATTGGAGCCGGCCGCGGGGGCGGTTAAAAGCTCGCTATCCGGCACTCAAAATGAAACGCAGGCTTCGGTTAAGCCGCAGCGAACGGCGGGCGGCGAACTTCTGGCGGACTTGGTGAATCCGCTTCAGGGGACCGATTCCACTTCACTCTTTTCACGCGGCAACACGTTGCCGATCACTGCGGTTCCTTTCGCGATGGCACACTGGGCGCTGCAGTCGAGCAATCGCAATGCGTGGTTTTTTCAGCCTCGTGATCAGCGCCTTGAAGGCATCCGCTGCACCCACCAATTGAGCGTGTGGCTTGGCGACTACGGCCATGCGACTTTTATTCCCTTCAGCGGAGATCCATCGCCGGAGGCGTCTGCACGCGCATCCAGTTACCGGCCGGAAGAACTGACGATTTCGCCCTATTTCCTTAAGCTGCGGCTTGCCCGTTATCGCTGTTTTCTCGAGTTGGCGCCTACGGAACGGTGCTCGGTGATGCGTTTTACTTTTCAGGATTCGGGTGAGGCGGGCGTGATGATCGACCTTCCGGGTGAGGACGCCGAGGCGCACTGTGATGCGGCGAGTGGGACGATTACCGCGCTGACCAGGGCAAATAGCGGCGGAGTTCCGGCGGGATTTGTCGCATATTATGTGGTTCGAACCGATGCGCGTATCAGCGGGTTCGAAGTGAAGGAGTTGAAAGACCGGCGGGTCGCGGTGGTGCGTTTTGCCGCGCAAGCGGAGAAGCCGGTTATGCTGCGCGTCGGCACTTCGTTTGTTTCCTTCGAGCAGGCCGCGCGCAACCTCGACGGCGAAGTGGGAGAAGAGCCGTTTGAGCAGGTGAAACGCGAGGCGGCTACTCGTTGGGAAGAGGCGCTGGGAAGGATTCGCATCCAGGGTGGAAGCGAGACTCAGAGGAAGATTTTCTATTCGGGACTTTACCGAGCGTTGCTGTTTCCGCGCATTTGGCATGAACGGGACTCGGAAGGAAAGTTTATTCATTGGAGCGCGTTTAGTGGCAAGGTCGAGCCGGGGGTCATGTACGCGGACCACGGATACTGGGACGTTTATCGCGCCTGGTATCCGATGATGGCGCTTGTTTATCCAGAGCGGCTGGGGCAGATTCTCGATGCCTGGGTGAATGCTTATAAAGAGGGCGGATGGTTTCCGCAGTTTCCATGCCCGGGATATCGCAACTGCATGACGGGGAGCCCGCTGGATTTTGTTTTTGGCGACGCGGTGGCCAAGGGCATCAAAGGGTTCGATGTGCAGGCGGCTTTCGCTGGATTGAAGAAACATGCGACGCAGCCTGTTGCGCCGGGTTTGGGTTACGGACGGCCGGCAGTGGCGGAGTACGCGAAGCTGGGATTTATTCCCTGCGATGTGGCCGGGGATGGAGTGGCGGAGACTCTGGACTCGGCTTACGGGGATTTCTGTATTGCGCAGGTGGCGCGGGAAGCTGGGATGAATGAGGACGCGGTGATGTTTGAAGCGCGGTCGCGGAACTGGCGGAATATCTTCGATGTCAAGACGCGATTTTTGCGCGGCAAGCTGGCTGACGGATCGTGGCTGGAGCCGTTCGATCCGCATGCATGGGGCGGCGCTTATGTGGAAGGCTCGGCTTGGCAATATCGATTTTCAGTGCCTTACGATACGGATGGGTTGATGGAGGCTATGGGCGGACGAGCGGCGTTTTTTGGTTATATGGAGGAGATGCTGAGCCAGCCGCCGGTTTTTCATGTGGGCAGCTACGGGAGCGAGATTCATGAGATGTCAGAGATGGCGGCTGTGGATTTCGGTCAGTATGCGCATTCGAATCAGCCGGTGCATCATGCTCTTTATCTGTTTACGGCTGCGGGACGGCGGGATCGTACGCAATACTGGGTGCATCGCGTGCTAAATGAGCTTTACACCGTGGACAATTTTCCTGGCGACGAGGATACTGGCTCGATGGGCGCGTGGTATGTGCTGAGTTCGCTGGGAATTTTCTCAATGTGCCCAGGCAAGCCGGAGTGGGTGCTGGGCGTGCCACTCTTCGATCAGGCGGAGATCCGGTTGCAGGATGGGCGAGAGATTCGGATTGAAACGCACGGCAGGAAGCCGGGGGAGTTTTTGAATCGAGTTACGCTGAACGGTGTGGAGCAGCATGGGCCTTCCGTGCTGCATTCGGAGCTGGTGAAGGGTGCGCGGTTGGTGTTTACGGCTACTTAGGGAACAATGTTTTTCCGGGCGAGCGGAGGCTTGGCCTCGGAATAATGCGCAACAATATCAGCGAGATTTTCATTACCCAAGTACACCATCCGGTTTGGTACCACCAGGTAGGGGGGTAGGGGGTACCTGTCCTGGGAAAAGTCCACAGAGAGGATTGCGACTCTGTTTCTATTGTGCGCCAGGTGGTGGTTATTTTCTGCAACGGCGGAGATTGTTTTTGGATATTTTCGGGGCTCCTTCGAAAATGATTTTTTTGCGCCGTCCCTACGGGACTCCGTAGCAAAACTTATGGAATCCTTCCTCACGCTGAAGCGCGGGGCTAACAAGCTCTGCGCCTCCGGCGCGTTTCCGCGGGCATTACTTATCTCTGGGTCCGGGGCGCGTTTGTGTGGACATTTCTTAAGTGTTCCTCAATAAGGCAGTGGGTATGAGTGCGGGCGCGGACGTCCGCACTACAGCCGGTCAGGAGACCGGCGCTACACGTTCTACTCTCTGCCTCTTTTGCGGATTTCGATGGTCAAGCGCTTGATCTTCTGGTTGAGGGTGGAAAGAGGGATGCGGAATTGCTCGGCGGCTTCGGTTTGGTTGCCGTTGCAGCGCTCGAGTTTTTCGACGATGATGCGGCGCTCAATGTCTTCGAGGATGTCAAAGAGCGAGGCGTTGGGGTTGTGCTGGAGCAGGGCGTCCTGGAAGCTTCGGCCGGTGATGTGGCCGGGGAGCAGATCGGAGCCGATGATGGGACCGGAAGAGAGCACGACGCCACGCTCGATGGCGTTTTCAAGCTCGCGGACGTTGCCGGGCCACTCGTAATCGACCAGCGCGCGCAGTGCGTCGGCGGAGAGCTTTCGCGGGGAGAGGGCGTTCTCTTTGGCGTAGAACTCGAGGAAGTGCTGGACGAGGAGGGGAATGTCTTCGCGACGGGCGCGCAGGGGGGGCAGGTCGACGGTGATTACGTTGAGGCGGTAGAAGAGGTCTTCGCGGAAGCGGCCTTCGCGCACTTCGGTGCGCAGATCGACGTTGGTGGCGGCGATGATGCGCACATCGACCTGAATCTCCTGGACGCCGCCTAAGTGCATGAAGCGGCGGTCCTGAAGTACGCGCAGGATTTTGGACTGGGTATCCATGCCCATGGTGGCGATTTCGTCGAGGAAGAGCGTGCCGCCGTTGGCTACTTCAAAGAGGCCTTTCTTGGCGGCGATGGCGGAGGTGAAGGCGCCCTTGACGTGGCCAAAGAGCGTGGACTCAAGCAGCTCAGAGGGCATGGCGCCGGTATTGATGGGAACAAAAGGTTTGTCGCGCCGGGGCGAGTTGGCGTGGAGGGCCTTGGCGATCAGTTCCTTTCCAGTTCCACTTTCGCCTTGAATGAGCACCGTGGAGCGGCTGGGGGCAACCTGGGCCACCAGATCGAAGACCTTGAGCATGGGTTCGCTCTTGCCCACGATGTTGGCGAAGCTATAGCGCTCTTTGAGGGCGCGCTTGAGCTGCAGGTTCTCCTCTTCAGCGTGATGGCGGGCAACGGCGGAACGGATGTCGGCCAGCAGCTTCTCGTTGTCCCAGGGTTTCTGGATGAAGTTTTCGGCACCGGCGCGTACGGCTTCAACGATGTTGTCGACGGTGCCGTAGGCGGTGATCATGATGACCGGAAGTTGAGGCTGGCGCTCCTTGATTTGGGGCAGCAGCTCGAGACCGCTCTGGCCGGGGAGGGCGAGGTCGAGGAGAACCAGGTCAAAACTTTCCTGGTCAAGAACGCGCAATCCCTCTTCTCCGTCGGCGGCCATTCTGACCGCATAGCCCTCGAGCGTGAGCAACACTTCAAGTGATTCGCGGATGCCGGCCTCATCGTCGATCACCAGAATGCCGGCGGCAAGGCCGGAGTCGGATGAGTTGCCGTTTGCGGCGGACGCGGAGACGGACTGGTTCACGGGCTGTTCAACTTCAGGCATGTACTGATTTCCTTAAGAAGGGGAATTCGAGATGGAAAGTAGTGCCGGCGCCAATGGAGCTTTCGACTTGAATCTTGCCGGCGTGTTCCTGGATGATGCCGTAGGAGACGGCGAGGCCGAGGCCGACACCGCGGCGGTCGCCGGGTTTGGGTGCGGTTTTGGTGGTGAAAAAAGGATCGTAGATGCGCTTGAGGTGCTCGGGAGCGATGCCCGAGCCGGAGTCGGCTATCAGAGCGGTCACAAAGCCTGAATGCCCATTGAGCACCGTGGCTACGCGCAGGCTGCCGCCGCCGGACATGGCTTCTTTGGCATTCAAGAGCAGATTGAGAAAGACCTGCTGAAGCTTGCCGGGGTTTCCGTTGATGAGTGGAAGATCCTCGGCCAACTCGAGATCGACGGCAATCTGAGCGGTCTTGAATTGGTGCTCGAGCAGGGAAAGCGTATCGCGAATGACCTGGTTGAGGTTGGTTTCACGGAAGGCGGTAGTGGAGGTGCGGGAGAAGTTGAGCAGGCCGTTGGCAATCTCGGAAGCGCGGAAGGTCTGCTGTGTGATTTTTTCGAGAACCGGGCTCAGGCGCTCGTCGCCCTTGAGCTGCTTTGCGAGCATCTGTGCGTAGGAGGAGATGACCGCCAGGGGGGTATTGATCTCATGCGCCACGCCCGCCGCCAGAAGGCCAATGGAGCTGAGCTTGTCAGCCTGGGTGAGCTGAGCTTCAAGGGAGACGCGCTCGGTAATGTCGTCGACGAGGATGATGCGACCAACGGAAACGAAATTGCGCGAGAGCAGGGGAGCGATGGCGATGTTGACAGTTCGCTGCTCGCCGGCGCGGGTGGTGAGAGGGAACTTGTATAGGTGATGCACGCCTTGCTCATTGCGGAAGCCTTCAAGAGCTTCGATAAATTCGGGCGGGAAAACGCTTTGGAGTGGCTGTCCGATGGCCTCAGCACGGCTGAGGGCGTACATGGCCTCCATCTGAGCATTCCAGCTTTCGATGCGGTCGTCGAGGGTTAGGGCAAGGATGCCGACGTTGGTGGACTCGACTATATTTTCGTTGAACTCCTTGAGGCGCTCGAACTCGCCGATCTTGGCTTCAAGGCGGGCATAGAGGCTGGCGTTCTGGAGGGCGATGCCGATGTAGCTGGCGAGAGATTCGAGCAGCTCGACGTCTTCGCTGGAGAGGAAGTCGCCGCCGATGGTGCGGCCCAGGCCGATGACGGCGATGGTGCGCACGTCTGCCTGGCCGAGGGGAGTAGAATCGATGGCTTGCATCTGGCCGGCGGCTACACGGCAGGGGAGATAGTAGTTGAGGTCAAGCAGAGCGGCAGCGCGCCGCTCGTCGCGGGGCAGATGCAAAGCGGCCTGGGCGTTTTCAAGGAAGATGTGGGAGTGTGCGTTGGCCTGATCGAAATCAAGGAAGCCGAGGGCGAGCCGATCCTGAGCGGTACGCGCTTCCGGGGGTAGCCCGTGGGACGCGGCCAAGCGCAGGCGGCCGGAATCGTCCACCATGAAAACGGCTACGCGGGCCACCAGAAGGGTACGTGGCAACCGTTCAACGATGGATTCAAGCAGGGCCTGGAGATCGGTCTCAGAACTGAGGCCGCGCCCAAACTCAACCAGCGCCTTGCGGTAATCGTAGCGATGGCGGTCAAAAGCGCGATCAACCCAGCCCTGGATTCTGCGTTTGAGAGGGTCGAAGACGGCGGCCGCGGCGACTACGGAGATGACCAAGCCCCACTCGCGCACGGCGTCGGGCAGGCGGGTGTGGACGACCAAAGCGGTCAGGGCGATGATGCCGAAGTACGCGCCCAACAGCAGGCCCGTTGCCAGTGTATAGGCCACGCCGCGCTTGAAGATGAGGTCAGTGTCCATCAGGCGGTAGCGGACGATGGCCCAACTGAAGGTGAGCGGCAGAAAGATGATGGAGAAGCCAGCCAGATTGGTGAGCCAGCTATAAGGCTGCCAGTCGAGGAGATAGGGAATCGCGTAAAAGAGCGTAAAGGGTACGACGGCCAGCAAAGTGCCGCGGTTGAGCCACTTCAACTGCTGGCGCAGGAGAGGCGTATCCGCGCGGCTGTAACTGCGTATGAAGAGAACGGCCGCCAGAATGTAAAAGACGGCATCATAAGCGGTGCTGGCCTGGTTGAGCCGGTGAAGTAAGAGGCCGGTAGCCTGACGAGTTTCAATAGCCCAGATCCAGAGGGCAAGGAGACCGGCACCGGGTGCGTAGACCAGTGGAATGAGCAAGCGGCGGCGGATGTTCTTCAGACGTTCTTCAGGGAAGCTGAGAGCAAAATGCAGGAAGAGCGCCGGCTGCACTGACTCGGCCAGCACATTGCACCAGAAAACGGTCCAGTCCAGAGCGCCAAAGCTGCCGGTGTATTTGAGCGCATAGAGGGCAAACGAAACCAGGCAGAAGAGATAGAAGTGGGTGGCGCGGGGAGCTGTCCAGCGGCGGAAGAGAACGTAGATGCCTATGGCGAGGTAGATGAGGCCGATGACGCGCTGGCCCATGGCCAGGCTGCGGTCCAGCGGCTCCGGGATAACGATCGTCTCCAGCGGAATGCCGTCGCGGGTGATTTGGTAACCGGCCTTGCCGTAGATTTGGGTGCGGTAGAGAACACGCTCCAGATCGGATACTCGAGCGATGGTGGCGTAGTTGGCCTTGGGAAGCAGCTGTTTCGCTTCCATGCCTGCCTGGTCAGTGCGCTTGGGGGATTCCTCAGGCAGCGGCTTTACACCCGGGAGCAGTTCATCTGTATCTGTGCGCTGGGCGGGGCTATCGGGAAGTACCTGGGCACCGGTGAGCAAGTCATGGGCCTGAATGCCTGCGCGCTGGCCGGGGCTATCAGGCAGGACCTTGTCGGCTTCGAGCCCACCAGGTGCCTCGCGCCACCAGACCCCGTCGACTGGCTGCTGGTAATGGCGTTCCTCCACAAGATTCAATGCCGCCAACAGGAAGAGGCCGACCGTGGCTACGGCCAGCAGCGTCGCCTGCAAACGGTTGAAAAGGCTTGTCTCCATAGGGGGAGCCCTGGACTATTGAATTTTATTGCACGTAGATTGCCATGCAGTCGATGTGAATGAGTTGCCGCAGATTAAATCGACAATCTGTTGAGAATACGCAAGATAGTGACTTCACGTTCCCGAATATGTCAACCAGGATTGAGGTCATTTTTCGTAAAAAATGCAGAAAACGGTAGACGCTCTACATCGTAAGGGATCGGACTATGGAAATCAATAGCTTCTGAAGGGAGGGAGGTTAAAAATGGGATTTCCGAAGCAATGCCTGAAATGTAACGAGAAGCTCCAGAGAAGCATGATGCGAGTCTAGTGAGATTTTTTGCTTTCAGAATTGGCCGTAGGAAGCTTCGGGGCCGTGCTTGCGGAGGTAGTGGTGTTCGGAAACGTACAGCGGAATGCCGGAATCGGACGCTCCCAGAAGCACGCTGCGGAATGCGAGGCGGGCAATGTACTCCAGAACGTCGGCATGCTCGACGGCTTCAGCGGCAGTTTTGCCCCAGACAAATGGGGCGTGGCCGGCTACCAGGACTCCGGGAACGGCGAGGGGGTCAAGGCCCTGAGAACGAAAGAGACGAACAATGACCGCGCCGGTTGAGCGGACATAGTCGCTTGCGACCTCTTCGGCGGTGAGGACTTCAGTGACCGGAACCGGGCCGTGGAAATAGTCTGCGTGGGTGGTTCCGAGGCAGGGAATGGAGCGGCCGGCCTGCGCCCAGGAGGTTGCGAACTCTGAGTGAGTGTGGACGATGCCGCCGATCTGGGGGAATGCGCGATAGAGGGCGATGTGGGTATCGAGATCGCTCGAAGGGCGCAGGGAGCCTCCGACGATTCTGCCGTCAAGATTGGAGATCACGAGGTCTGCGGGGGTGAGCTTGGCGTATTCAACGCCACTGGGTTTGATCACGACCAGGGGTTCGGCGCCGGTGCGGTCGATTCCGCTGGCGTTGCCGAAGGTGTGGGGAGCGAGGCCGCGGCGGGCGATCTCCTGGTTGGCATCGAGGACTTCCTGGCGGAGATGAGCAAGCAGCATGGCGTCTTCCTGGATCAAATACGATCCCTTCTTGCTACGGATGGGGTGGAGGTGGGGCGCCCGGGTCGTTGTGATCGGGGCCGTGACGGCCAAGCCTGCGGGCGCCATTATCGTCGGCCGGTTCGTCGTTGGGTTCAGGATCATCTTCTGCGGCGCTGGCAGCGGGCGGAGCGGGGCTTGCGGCAGCGGCCTGCGTGGTTGAGGATCCGTTTCGGCTGGTGAGCACGATCTGTCGTGGTGTTCCCTCTCCCTGGTCGCCGATCATGAGTACGTTATAGCCGGTGCCATCGAGGAGTTGGGAGAGTACCTCGCGCGCCTTTCCGGGACCGTAGGCGCCAAAGATTCGCTGGTCGGCGCCTAAACCCTCGACCTTTGCTCCGGTGGCGGCGGAAACATCATCCAGGATCTGCTTCAGGCTGGAGTTTTGCGCTGTGATGAGGAGGCCGTGGCTGTCCCAGGTAACGGAGGCATCGGCCGGCCTATCGTTGGCAGGCCAGTGAGGAGGTTCGGGTGGAGGTGGCGTAACGACGGGTGCGGGTGTTACCAGGGCCTTGGCGGCAAGCGACTTTTCTTTGGCGGACTGCTTGCGCCGGTTAACTTGCTTGCGCACCGATTTGTTTGCAGCGGGTTTTGAAGACGCATGCGCAGGGGTCTTTGAATTCGTGGCTGATTGGGGCTTGGTGGATGTGGCTGCAGGGGCCTTTGAAGCTGTGGTCGCTTTTGACGCGGTGGGTGTAGCGGGTACAGCGGCTGCAGCCGGCTTTGAAGGTGATTGTGGGGCGGTAGCCTGGGCTCCCAATTGAACTGCAAACAAGGCCGCGCTTGCGGCCAGAATCAAAAGAGCGGCGCAAGAGCGCGGCAGGCGCGATCTCCGCGAGGACTGGCATGGTGCGGGCTGTGATTGAAACAGGATCATCTTGGGCATGTTCTCCCTGCCCGATACGGGCGCGGGACGGCGGCAATTCGCTGCCGCTCTACTGTACTAGACTATCAGTGGCCCGTGGACGCTCAAAATGAGTTTCATCGGGCGAGAGAGGAACTGCCGTTGATGCGCCTCCAAATCTTATGTATCGCTGTGGCTTTGCTGGTTTTGCCGGCGATGAGCCGGGCCGCAAGTTGCACTGCGCAGGGTGAACTATTGCAGCAGGATCGCGATGCGCTGACGGCAGCCGGGGGAAGGCTGTCAGAAGCGTTAATACAGCAGGATTATCCCACGCTGCTGGATGCGCTGCTCGCTGCGGAGAAGAGCGAGTGGGCCGGGATTCGCGATGCGGTGGAAGATGCCGCGCCGGTGGTGAAGGGCGGGCAAGTGCAGCTCCGAAATCTGTACCTGCTGGATGCTACCAATCTTGCCGAGCCTGCCGATACGCAGTTTTTCTGCAGCAATAAGGACGGCTCGCTGACCGTGACCATCGGCATGCACGCGCTGCCACCGGGACGGTACGGGGTGGTGCTAGCCGATGCAGCAGGGGCTCCGCTGGGCGGGCAATGGGTATTGATGCTGGCCTGGGACGGCGGCGGGACAGGGGTCGCGCCGGGATGGAAGCTGGCCGGGCTGAGCGTGCGGCAGGGTACCTTTGACGGGCATGACGGCGTTTGGTACTGGGCGCGGGCCCGCGACCTGGCCAAGGCCGACCAGCCGTGGAGCGCATGGTACAGCTACGATGCGGCGCGCTATCTGCAGGTGCCGGTGGATTTTATCTCCTCGACGAATCTGGAAAAACTGGCGGACGAGCAGACGCGGATCAAGGGTTCGCCGCAGAACGCATTTCCTTATACGCTCAACGACGGACCGCGCACGTGGAAGATTGACGCGGTTCGCCTGGATGCCTCGCTGCGCGAGCCGGATTTGGGCGTTACCTACGAATCGACGGGTGTGACCGATCCGGCCGCTGTACGTACGGAGGCGACGGCGGTGATGAGCGCGTTAATGAAGGCGCAGCCGGGGCTGAGGGAGAACTTTCATGGGTTGTGGGCCTATTCAGTAAAGGATGGAAAACGGACGCCGGTGATGGAACTGCCGATGGGGCAGATACCGTAAGAGCAGGACTGAGGGACTAGGGACTAGGGAATAGGGAATACGGAATACGGAATACGGAATACGGAATACGGAATACGGAATACTGAATACGGAATACGGAATACGGAATACGGAATACGGAATACGGAATACGGAATACGGAATACGGAATAGAGATCGGCTGGTTGGGGGAGTTAGCTGAGTTGCGTGTAGAGTTGTTAGTTCGATAAAAATTCGAGGAGGTCAGGAGAGTCATGAAGACATTTGCGGGAATCGTGGTTGTGGGCGCATTTTTTGTTGCGTCTTGCGTAATGGATCAACCGGCGCTTCGCGCCCAAGAGCAGGCCGCGGTGAGTGCGGAGAAGAGCCCTCAGCTTCCGCCGGGACTTGACACAAGTTTCATGGATACGACGACCGATCCTTGCGTGAACTTTGCACAGTATGCATGCGGGAATTTTTCGAAGGTGTATCCAACTCCGGCGGATATGCCTGGATACGGACCGTTCTACATTATGTACGAGCATACGGAATATACGCTGCACTCGCTGCTCAAGAAGGTGGAGGCCGATGATTCCGTGCGGACGCCGAACGAACAGAAGACCGGCGATTACTATGCGACGTGCATGAACAAGGATGCGATTCAGGAAGCGGGGCTAAAGCCGCTGCTGGCGGAGCTTGACCGCATCGCGGCGCTCAAGAGCAAGAGTGAATTGACCGACCTGCTGGCGCATTATCAGATGATCAATGTGACGGCGTTCTTCAGTTACGGCGAGCAGCAGGATTTGAAGGACGCGCGGAAGCAGATTGCCGTTGTGGACCAGGGCGGGCTGGGATTGCCGGAGCGCGACTACTATCTGCGGACTGGCGCGGACGAGAAGACCCGGCAGCAGTATGTGCAGCACGTGGCGAATATGCTCAAGCTGATGGGCGAGACGGATGACGCAGCGGCCAGCGACGCGAAGAAGATTATGGTACTGGAGACCGCTCTTGCGAAGGCGTCAATGGACATTACCTCGCGGCGCGATCCAATGAATGTGTACCATCCCATGCTGGTGACGAAGTTGGCCGAGCTGACACCGGCGATTGCGTGGCCGGATTTTTTCAACGCTACGGGCGCGCCTGCCATCAGCGACTTGAACGTTGCGAATCCAGATTTTTTCAAGGGAATGAACGCGGTGATTCAGTCCACCGATTTGGAGACGATCAAAGCATATCTGCGCTGGCAACTGGTCAAAGGGGTGCCGACGTATGCGCTGCCCGCGGCTATGGATGAAGAGCAATTCGATTTTTATGGCCGTAAATTGAGCGGTCAACCTCAGCAAAGGGACCGCTGGAAGCGGTGCGTACAGGCCACCGACGGCGCGTTGGGCGAGGCGTTGGGCCAGGTATACGCGGAGGCATATTTCCCAGCGGAGAACAAGCAGAAGACGGTGCAGATGATTCACGACATCGAGGATGCGATGGACAGGAACATCGGCACGCTGACCTGGATGAGCACGGAGACCAAGGCCAAGGCCAGGGAGAAGCTGCGCATGGTTGCGGACAAGATTGCCTATCCGGACCACTGGCGGGATTACTCGACTTTGAAGGTGGTGCGCGGAGATGCGCTCGGCAATGCGATGCGGGCCACGGAGTTTGAGAATCACAGGCAGTTGGCGAAGATCGGCAAGCCGGTGGATCGCGGAGAGTGGCAGATGTCGCCGCCAACCATCAACGCCTATTACGACCCGAGCATGAACGACATTAATTTTCCGGCTGGAATTCTGCAGCCTCCGTTTTTTGATCCGAATGCGACCGATGCAGAAAACTACGGTCATATCGGGTCGATCGAAGGGCACGAACTGACCCATGGTTTCGACGACCAGGGACGGCAATTTGACGGCAATGGAAATCTTCGAGACTGGTGGACGGCGGAGGATGGAAAGAAGTTTGACGCCATGACGGACTGCGAAGTGAAGGAATACGGCGGCTTCACGGCGATCGACGATGTGAAGTTGAACGGCAAGCTGACGTTGGGCGAGAACACTGCGGATAATGGCGGATTGCGCCTTGCATATATGGCGATGCTGGAGGATGCAAAGCGCAAAGGCATCGACCTGAACGCAAAGGGCACGAATGGCTTCACGGCCGCACAGCAGTTCTTCATCGCCTACGGACAGAATTGGTGTGGAGGGCCGCGGCCTGAAGCGGAACGCTTGCAGGTGCAGACCGATCCGCACTCGCCGGAGGAGTTTCGCATCAAGGGTGTAGTGCAGAACATGCCAGAATTTTGGAAGGCATTCGGATGCAAGACAGGGCAGCCGATGATGCCGGCGAATGCGTGCCACGTTTGGTAGCGGAAGCGCTAGCCTTGGACGAGCAGGAAGGAAAGAGGGAATTGACAGCAATTATCGATTTGCGTTCGGATACGGTTACGCGGCCTACGCTGGAGATGCGGACGGCGATGGCTGCGGCGGAGGTGGGGGACGACGTCTATGGCGAGGACCCCACTGTGAATTTGCTAGAGAAGCGTGCGGCGGAGGTCTTCGGACGCGAGGCGGCGCTGTTTGTGCCCACGGGCACTATGGGGAATCAGATTGGGATTCGCCTGCATACGCAGCCGGGACAGGAGGTGGTCGCCGAGTCGAGAGCGCACATTCTGGACTGGGAGATGGCTACGACGGCGGTTTTTTCCGGCTGCCTGGTGCGGGCTGTGCCAGCAGAGCGGGGCATTTTGACCTGGAAGCATATTGAGCCGGTGCTACAGGCGCGCGGGGCGTTTCGTGCTGCTACCGGGTTGATCGAGATGGAAAATACGGCCAATCTCGCTGGCGGCACGGTGACGCCGCTGCCGGTGATGGAAGAGATCTGGGCCGGGGCGAAAGAGCGCAAATTGCCTGTGCATCTGGATGGAGCTCGCATCTTTAATGCTGCGACGGCGCTGGGCGTGGATGTGAAAAGGCTGACGCGCGGATTCGATACGGTGATGTTCTGTTTATCGAAGGGGCTGGGCGCGCCAGTGGGGTCGATGCTGGTGGGTTCGGCGGAGCTGATGGAGCGGGCGCGGATTTATCGCAAGGCCCTGGGCGGCGGAATGCGGCAGGTGGGCGTGCTGGCGGCGGCGGGGTTGATTGCGCTCGAAAAAGGTCCGGCGCGGTTGCATGAAGATCACGCCAACGCCCGGCTGCTGGCTGAGGCGCTTTCAAGCATCGAGAATGTTGCGATCGATCTTGATGCGGTTGAGACGAACATCGTGGTCTTCAGGGTGACGGGTGGGGTGAGTAATAAGGGTGTGGCGGCGCGACTGAAGGAGCGCGGGATTTTGATCAGCGCATTTGGGGCGGATGCGATTCGGCTGGTTACGCACCTTGACGTGGATCGTGGGGCTTGTGTGTTGGCCGCGCAGGCGCTAGTTGAAGAGATTGAGGCGGCTTGAACGCTGATTCGGGGGTAGAGGACGAATATTTAGGACCGTGGTATCCCACCCATTTCGCACAAAACGCGAAATGGATGGGGCTCGGAGCTCTGTGGGGTAATGGTTTCTGCATAAATAGCGTTCTTGCGCCGTACCTATGGGACTCCGTAACAAATCTTATTGAATTTCTTCCCCACGCTGAAGCGCGGGGCTAACAAACTCTGCGCCTCCGGCGCGTTTGTGCTGAATATTCCGAGTGCGTTCGGTGCCGGTTTGCACAGGCATTTTGTGTGCCTCCGGCGCGCTTATGCGCACATCACTCAGATAGTTATCATTATTCCTGCTCAACCAATGCCATCATCCCTACTCAACCGATGAAATCGCATTCGTTCACGCGAGCGCTGCCGAAGTTTTGTGCTCCTGAAAGTCCGCGAAGACGAATCCGTCTCTGATCACAATTTCTCCGGGTTCAAGATTGATTGGGGATGCGAACATTGGGCCTGCATAGGCGCAGGTGTGAAATTCGCCGCGCTCGGCGCATGGGTCGATCCCGGGCGGGAGTTCATCGAGCAATGCGGTGTCGTACTCGCGGCCGGCGAAGGAGCCGGGCAATTGTTTGGTATCAACGCAAACTACTTTTGCTCGCAGACCACTGGCAATCATCTCGCGAGCCAGGGCGGCGGTTGGAATCTGCCATAAGGGGAACAAGGGTTCCAGGCCGGTGGGCTGCAATTGCTTTTCGCGATAGGCGCGAACGTCGGGCAGGAAGAGATCGCCAAAGGCTACCGCATCAATGTGCTCGCGGACGGCTCGACCGCAGACCTCAGTCATTCGCTGCTCGTAGATTTCGTTTGAGCAGGGCCACGGCAGAGGCACGACCCACAACGGCAATCGAGCGGCTTCAGCCTGAGCTTCAAGCACGGAGAGGCGCGTGCTGTGCATGGCTACTCGCTGAAACTCTGTGTTCAGTGTGGTCAGCAAACCGATCAATTCAATATCAGGTTGCTGACGCAGGACGTGGAGCGCCCAGGCACTGTCTTTGCCACTGCTCCAGGACAATAAAACTCGTTTCATTCTGCAATCATAAACTTGCCAGCGCGCAATTTTTGCCCGCGGCGGATTTGTATTCTTTTGAACACAACTTTTTTTCAGAATGTGAGTTGATAGGACTGTGCTACCGGAACAGATGTTCGTGTTCCGGATCCACAATCAAGACCCAGGAGGAATCGAATCGTCGTGAAGAAAATTGTATTGGCAGTATTGTTCGCACTGACCCTGACTATGGCTATGGTTCCTGTGGCTTCCCAAGCGCAGGTTGCGATTCGCATAGGTCCACCGGCTCCCATTGTTGAAGAGCGCGGCGTGCCGCCGGAGCCCGGTTTTGTTTGGATTGACGGCTACCATCGCTGGGACGGCGATCATTATGTTTGGGTTCACGGCCACTGGGAGCGTCCGCCGCATCCGCACGCGCATTGGGTAGCTCACCGGTGGGAACATCAGCACGGGGAATGGGTGCTGGTTGAAGGGCATTGGCGGTAAAGCAGGTTGTGGAAATGAGAAAGCGGGGCTGGCGCCCCGCTTTCTTTGTTTGCAAACGAAGATTTGTTGCACGCGCCGTCTTATCTGATTTCGATTACATCGGTGGCTGCGGCTGCGGCTGCTTCGGCTTGCTCCATCAATTTCTGGGCTATGGCATAGAATTCGGCAGCCTGCGGGCTTTTGGGTCCGGCGAGTGAGACGGGCAGGCCGCGGTCGCCACCTTCGCGAATGGCGGGTACCAGTTCGATGGCTCCCAGGAATGGAATGTTGAACTGCTTCGCGGTGCGTTCTGCTCCGCCGCGGGAAAAAATGTCGATCTCCTTATGGCAGTGGGGGCAGGTGAAGTGGCTCATGTTTTCAACGATGCCGAGCACTTCGACATTGACCTGGGCAAACATCTCCAGGGCCTTGCGCGCGTCTTGAAGGCTGACGTCGCTGGGTGTGGAAATTACCACTGCGCCGGTGAGGGGGACGGTTTGGACCAGTGAGATGACCACGTCGCCGGTGCCTGGAGGCAGATCGACGATGAGGTAATCTAGCTCGCCCCATTCGACCTGCTGCAAAAACTGGCGGATGATCTGGTGGAGCATGGGGCCGCGCATGACCAGCGGTTTGTCGCCGGGCGAAATGTAGCCGATGGAGATGGTCTTGATGCCGTGGGTGAGGTTGGGCTCGATGCGGTTTTCGGGGCCGACCTTGGGCTGCTGGGATGAGCCCATCATCAGTGGCACATTGGGGCCGTAGATGTCGGCGTCAAGCAGGCCTACGCGGTGGCCGAGTTTGGAGAGCGCGATGGCAAGGTTGACGGCGACGGTGGTTTTGCCTACTCCGCCCTTGCCGGATCCGATGGCGACGATTTTAGAGACGCCTGGCAACGCTACGGGGGAAGGCATGGCTGGTGAATGGGCCATAGCGATTTGTTGCTCCTTTTCAAACTTTAGATGTTCAACTTTGGTCGAAATGCGCGACTCGTTTCAGAGTATCAATTCCACACAGGAGTTGGCGCTTTGAGACTGCCTCCAGAATTTGCGGCCTTCTGACCCTCCTTTGCCCATTTCAGTGCGTCTTTTGCGTCACTGTCGTTTTTGTCGATTTTGAGAGATGTTTCAAGATTCTTGATGGCCAGATCCCATTGGCCCATTCTTCCGTAAGAGATGCCAATGGCCCAATAAGATGGCGCGAGGTTTGGCTTGATTAGAAAGGCATTCTTTGCTTGAGCGATGCTCTCCTGAAATCGGCCAGCTTGATAGGCAAGCCGCGCCTTGTTGAGTAGGGCGTAAGCTTTCAGCGTCAAAACGTCCGGAACTGGCCGGTTCGCCAGCGCATCCTTGGCGATCTGTAGAGTCTCAGCTTCCATGGGGCGGGTGCAAAGTGCAGTGGGGTAGATGGAATTTCCTAAAGAGGAATAGATTCCTTTCGTCAATTCCAGGGAGGATACACCAATCATGCCGCCTAAATAGAAGTATTTATCGCCCCAATTGCCTGTGGGTGTTACAACAAAGGCCTTTTGACCGCCGTCCAGAGTCGAAGACCAAATAGACATTGGGTATGGAACGGATATTCCACCTTTAAATTCTTGTGTTTCGTGCGCGGGCTGGGCAGCATCTTCCATTTTCATCCGCTGGCAATCCAGCACACTATTCGCCATGTTGCAGTTAGTATATTGCGTAGGTTTCGCGTCAACATGACGGAGCTCGGTGATCGCCGTCAATTCGTTAAGCGTCGGGAGCCTCCAGCCTGAATAGCCTCCAAGTTGAAGTGAAGTGCAATATTTGTTGGCATTATTCCAGTTCATAACCGTATTAGGGGTCAGAATGTAGAATTTGTTCGGTGTCTGCCCGGTCCACATCAGCCCGGTGGTTGGGTCGGGCCACCAAGTTGCTGGAGGCTTCAATGAGCCAGCGAGCGAGAACTGTGCTCCGCATGCAACCAAGCAGAGAAGAATGAATGAGTCTCTTAATCGGGGTCTTGTTTTAGGGATTTGTTCCTCTCTTGCCTTGTGACTGTTTTGCGGGATTCTGTGGCAATTCTCAGGCTTTGGCATCATCCTGCCCTGCGATGGTCAGTTTGGCTTCTCTGCGGCGCGCTGACTCTCTTTCGCGGTGCTCGCGGCGGAGCAATGCATCCTCATAGCGGCGAATCTCATCAGGAGTTTCAGGGAGCAGCGGGGGGACCTTTTGGCGCTGTCCTTGATCGTCTATGGCTACAAAGACCAGATAGGCACTGGCGACGTGAACCACGATGCCTGTGCGCGTGTTTTCAGCCCAGACCTTTACTCCGACTTCCATGGAAGTGGAAAAGGCGCGGTTGACGCTGGACTTGAGGGTGAGCAAGTCGCCGAGGTGCACGGGACGGATGAAGTCGATGTGGTCCATGGCGGCAGTAACGATGTTTGTGTGCGAGTGACGATACGCGGCCATGGCGCCGGTAAGATCAATGAAATGCATCAGGCGTCCGCCGAGAAGATTGCCCAATGTGTTGGTATCATTAGGCAGAATGATCTCAGTCATCTCCGACTGAGTGCTGGCTACTGTGCGCGGACTCTGGTTGTTCTGGGGGGAACTCATTCTTCGCTAACTCCATTCGTTGTGCTGCCGCCCGCGGATCGCTTGCCGCCCGGTACAATGGAGTTGGCGGCTGAAGAGCGGGTTGGAGAGGTGCCTGTGGCGAGGCCTACCTATCCAGTTTCGGCAATCGCAGCCGAATGTGCAAATCCCCCGCGGACTTCCTGAGGCAAATGGAGGCCGTAGATGAGCAAAATGGACAAATTAGCAGGACTGAAAGAGATTCTGACGCTAGACCCGAAGAGCAGCCTTGCGCGCTACGGGTTAGCGGTTGAGCTGGCGGGCCGGGGCGAGACAGAGGCGGCGCTGCGTGAATTCGATACACTGCTGGCCAACGATCCTGACTACACGGCGGGCTACTTTATGTCGGCGCAGACGCTTTCAACGGCGGGGCGAAACGCGGAGGCCATCGAGCGGCTGAAGGCCGGGGTCGCCTGCGCAGCCCGCAGCGGCAACCAACATGCGCTGAGCGAGATGCGGGCCATGCTCGACGTGCTGAACGCCTAATCTAACTTCGATTTTCCGGGTTCTCGATGATCGCTTCGCTGATGGATTAGGGCCCTTTGCGAATTTCCTTAATACTTTTCTTATAGATACGGCATCTATACTCACACTATGGCGAAGTATTCGATCGTGGTGCCGTTTCATAACGAAGAGGAGAGTGTTACCGCTTTATATGCGCGCCTGAAGCAGGTGATGGAACAGGTGAGCGAGAGTTTTGAGCTGGTGCTGGTCGAGGACGGGTCAAGCGATCGCACCTACAAGTTGCTGGAAGAGATAGCTGCGGTGGACAGCCGGGTGCTGGTGGTGAAGCTGAGGAGGAATTTCGGCCAGACCTCGGCATTGGCGGCGGGGTTCGATCACGCTTCAGGCGAGTTCATCCTGGCCATGGACGGCGACCTGCAGCACGACCCCAACGATATCCCCATGTTTCTTGAAAAACTTGAAGAAGGCTACGACGTGGTTTCCGGCTGGCGCAGGGACCGCGTGGACAGCTTACTAATGCGGCGGATTCCCTCACTCTGCGCAAACTGGCTGATGGCGTTGATCTCGGGCGTGCCCATACACGACTTTGGCACTACCTTCAAGGCGTATCGCCGCGAGGTGATCCAGAATATTCCGCTTTACGGGGAGATGCACCGGTTTATTCCCGCGCTGGCCAGTTGGTATGGCGCATCAATTTGCGAAATACCCATCCGGCATATGAACCGCGAGCGGGGCAAGAGCCACTATGGGATCGGGCGCACCTTCAGCGTCATCTTCGACCTGATGACGATTCGATTTCTGCTCAAGTACATGAGCCGTCCGCTGCATTTTTTTGGTGGCTTCGGCGCACTGGGCATCTTGGTGGGCAGCACGATTTCGGCAGTGCTACTGGGGCTAAAGCTGCTGCACCCGCACCAGAGCCTGATGGAGCTGCACGGGCCAATGTTCGTAATTGGCGCGGTGCTGATTGTCGCCGGTATCCAGATGGTAGCCATCGGTTTGCTGGGAGAGCTGCAGGTGCGTCACTTTCACACCAGTCAGGAACACGCTCCTTACACCGTCGACCGCGTTGTGCGGCTGATTTCCGCTGAAGAGCAGAGCTTGCTGACGGAAGGGCGGGAGGAGAGGTTTTGAAGGCAGGGAATAGGGAATAGAAAAAGCTTCGTCTGGATTCGTCTGGGCGAGGCTTGATTTTTTTGGGCTCGATTTGGATTGAATTGAAACTTGCAGAATACGGGTCTCAAGGTTCATTCTTACCGTGACATGAAAGCCATCCAAATTAACCAAACAGGCGGCCCTGAAGTTCTTGAGATGGCCGAGTTGCCCATTCCGCAACCGGGACCGGGGCAGGTGTTGATCCGCATTGAGGCTATCGGGGTCAACTTCATCGAAGTTTATTTTCGCAAAGGCGTCTACAAGGCGGCGCTGCCGATGACGCCGGGTAGCGAAGCGGCTGGCACGGTGGAGGAGCTGGGTCCGGGCGTGACGGGATTTGCTGCCGGAGACGCGGTGGCATCAACCGGCGTGCTGGGCAGCTACGCTGAATACGCGCTGGTTCCGGCGACGCAACTTGTGAAGGTGCCCGGGGGTCTGAGCATGGAGCAGGCCGCCGCAGCGATGCTGCAGGGAATGACGGCGCATTATCTTTCCCACTCCACTTTTCCGCTGAAGGCGGGAGATACGGCGCTGGTGCATGCCGGGGCCGGCGGCGTGGGGCTGCTGCTGACGCAAATGGCGGTGCAGCTGGGAGCGAAGGTGATCAGCACGGTTTCAACGCCGGCCAAGGCGGAACTGTCGCGTGAGGCCGGCGCAGCGCATGTGATTCTTTACACCAAACAGGAATTTGAGCCGGAGGTCAAGCGGCTGACAGATGGCAAGGGCGTGGACGTGGCTTACGACTCGGTGGGCAAAACCACATTTGAGTCGAGCCTGAACTGTTTGCGTCCGCGCGGGATGATGGTGCTGTTCGGCGCCTCCAGCGGGCCAGTGCCGCCTTTTGACCTGATCCAGCTCAGCAGCAAGGGGTCGTTGTTCATCACGCGGCCTACGATGTGGCACTACATCGCCACGCGCGCGGAGCTGGAGTGGAGAGCCGGAGATGTCTTGAGTTGGGCTGCCACGGGAAAACTCAAGTTGCGCACTGAGCACATTTATCCTCTGGCTGATGCTGCGCAGGCGCAGACGGATCTGGAAGAGCGCAAGACTACGGGGAAGATTCTGCTGGAGCCGTGAAAGAAGCAGGGGTTACGGATTAGTGGTTAGGGGTTAGGGAACGGATGGGTACCGCAGTCTCGCTTTTGAGGGTTGGGATTGCGCAAAGCCGAGCGGCAAATAAATCAGGAACGAAAATCATGAGCAAGATTTCTATTGCTGCTGAAGATCGCGTGTTTGTGCTGACTGGGGCGGGGATCAGCGCGGAGAGTGGCTTGCCTACTTTTCGCGCTTCCGACGGGTTGTGGGCAGGGCACAGCGTTGAGGATGTCTGCACGCCGGAGGCATGGGTGCGGAATCCGGCGCTGGTGTGGGATTTTTATTCCGGACGGCGAGCGGATGGGGCGAAGGCTCAGCCGAATCCGGCGCACGTTGCCCTGGCTGAGCTTGAGGCGCGGCTGGGAGAGAGATTCTTTTTGTGCACGCAAAATGTGGACGATCTGCACGAACGGGCCGGGTCAGTGCGGCTGGTGCATATGCACGGTGAACTGGCCAAGTCGCGTTGTGAGCGGGAGTGTAAGAGGCCGCCGGTCGAGGATCGCGCTACTTATCGAAGCCTGGACGAGGTGGGCCGCTGCGCCTGCGGAGGACGGTTGCGGCCGCACATCGTTTTCTTTGGCGAGGTTCCGCTGGAGATGGATCGTATTCAGGAAGAGATAGGCAAGGCTACTCTGATGGTGGTGGTGGGCACTTCAGGATCGGTTTATCCAGCGGCGAATTTTGTGCACTGGGCGCGGCAAAATGGGGCGCGCACGGTTTATATTGGACCGGAAAAACCGCTGAATGCCGCGGCGTTTACGCATGTGGTTGAGGGTAAGGCCGGGGTGATGATGCTGGGGCTGTTTGTTTAGCTTGTTAGCGGGTTAGCGAGTTAGCTTGTTGGCTTGTTGGCGAGTTGGCATTTTCGCGAGATAGCGGGTTGGCGCGGGTCATGGAGATGCACCTATTCCTTGGCGACTGCTTGACGCGGCTGGATATTTTTTCCTTCAGCTTCGCGGTCTAGCTTGGCTCGCTTGGGAACTTCAATCAAATCCTGATCGTGGGCGGGGCGATGGACTTCGGCTTGTGCCGGACGCAGGGTTTTTGGCGTGGTTTGCATTGTTTTTTCTCCTTCTTTTTCCATTTGAGATGAATGGGTGCGGTTTTTTCGCTGTTAGTTACTGTCTGGTTATGGGTTGGTTACCACCGGGCAGGGGGCAAGGGGGTGCATCGGTATGGTGTAGACCGGGCACATCCTGACAGATTCAACGGGACTTGATGAACTCATTGCGGCGGAAGCGAAGGCCGGTCCAGTCTTCGTCGATGGCGATGTAGCGCACGGAATCGAATCCGGCTTTTTTCAGCGCGGCCCAGCCTGTATCGCGGTTGAAATCGCATTGGAATTTTTTTGACGTGCCCTTGGGATAAGCGAACCAGACAATTGCATCGCCTTTGGCCTTGGCGGCAATTTTCGGGGCGAGAGCGTCGACCTCTGCCTGGCGGGTGACGAAGGCGACGGAGATGCGGATCTCGGGGAGGGTCTCGAGACGGTGAAAGGCGATTACGGGCAGCCGTGAGAGTTCGCGGTTGAAGCTCTCAGGTGCGTTCAGGATGAGAATCTCCTGGTGATCCTTGAGGTTGAGCTTTTCGAAGAGTGTGGCCATGGATTTTAATAGTAATCGGATTGGGGAAATAATCTGCAAATTATTTTTTGAAATATTTAGAAGTGGAAGCGGTAGCGAAGTTCTGCGGAGATGATTCTTGGATCGTTCCAGTGAAAGCCGCCGATGGTTACGGAGTTATCCTGCAAAACCCGGTGGTTGGTAACGTTGATGGCCGTGACGGAGAGCTTCCAACGCTCGCCGATCTTGTGGCCGGCGGAGGTGTCGAAGGTGGTGTGTGCGGGCAGGTAGGGGCCGTTGTATGGGCCCTTGTTTGCACCGGCAAGGCCGTTGGAGAAGCCGGAGCCGTAATAGACACTGGTCGAGAACCAGGAGTGCAGCGGGAGATTGGCTATGAAACCAGTGTTGAGAGTGTTGCGCTGGTCATGGTCGAGGGCGATGTAGTTGGGGCCGAGGTCGCAGGCTGGGTCGGTGGGAATGCTGCAGACAAAACCGCCGACGATGTTGCCGCGCTGCTGGGCGATTTGATTGGAGTAGGTCAGGTGGAATTGGCCGGCGTGGGCCAACTCGGGCGAGCGTGCGGTCAGTTCCCAGGCTCGAATTAGTGCTCCATCGAGGGCGATGGGGAAGTACATATTCGACTCGCCCAGATTGGAGTGATCGAGAAAATTGTTGACGCGATTTTTGAAGGTATCCACGTCGAGCGACCAACCCTTGTATGGAATGAGAATGCCGAACTGGTGCTCTTCATCGCGCTCCGAAGGCAGGGGCGTGAAGGTATTTTCGCCGGTGGGCAGGCTGCCGGCGTAGTTGAGGACGGAGCTGGAAATGGTGAGCAGAGGTGTGGGTTGGAAGAAGCGGCCGTAAAAGCCGCGCAGGACCCAGTGAAAACGGGGAATCTCGACAGTGGCGCCGATGCGGGGGTAGGTTGCGGATTCGTCGTACCCGCCGTTGTAAATTGAAAAGCGCTCGCCACCGAGGAGGGTGATGTACGGGCCCAGGCGCAGGTGGTCGGAGAGATAGAACTCAACCAGAGCAGCGCCGGCGGTGGCTGGAGTGTTGGGATAAGAGGCTGCGGGGGGAGTGTTGACCTCGACGCCGAAGAGGTCATTTTCTTTTTGATAGAAGGAATAGAAGCCGGCGGAGAGGCTGTTCGGTCCGGCGTCCACGCGGGCATCGCCTTGGCCGCCTGCATAGTTTGAGGTCTGGTGCCAGGTGGTGGAAGCGGGAAGGTCCGCGGGGAGCGAGTTATAGTCTGCCTGGTTGAGGTGGTAAAAGGGTGCGAAGGAAAATAGAGCTTTGGACGAGAGGGTGCGGACCCAGTTGGCGATGAGGAAGGAATCGCGCTCGGACTGAGCGTCGCGCAGGCCGTAGGAACAGTAGTAGTTCGAGGTACATTCGTAGTCGTTGGGGTTGGGGTCGTAGGGTACGTCGAAGTAATCCTGGCGATATTGCGCGTCGAGGCGGAGCTGATCTTTGGGGGTCTGGTTGCGAATCAGGTTGAGAAGGCCGCTCTCAGAGTTGGTTGCATCGTGATAGATAGCCGCGACCGGTGTGGCGAGGCCGTAGTTGGAGCGGGAGCCGGTGAGGCTTGCGTACCAGGCGGTCTTGCTGGAGTGGTCGCCGAGGGAGAGCTGGGCCTCACCGGTGCCGAGGTTGCCGCCGGTGAGCAGGAACTCGCCCTCGCGGTCGCGCTCGAAGCCGTTGCGCGGAACGACGTTGAATGCGCCGTAGGTGCGGTCACCCACGTCGGCGGAGTAGCTGCCGCGCTGAGTTTCGATTGCGTCAATGTCCTTGGGATCGATCTGCGGGCCGACGTTGGAAGCGATCTTAGTATTGGGAATTGCAATGCCGTCGATCAGCCAACTGGTTTGGTGACCGCCGCGCATGTGAAGCATGTCGTGAGTCATGTAGGCGCCGGGAACGTAGTCGGTGATCATCTCTATGCCGATAGTGCGGTCAGCGCCGGGCGTTAGCTCGATATCGGCACGGGTGATGAGAGAGGTGGGGGTAGCGGAATCGGATGCGGAGAGGGAGATTCCCAGCCCTTCGACCTGAATGCTCTGGATGGCTGGGGCCAGTTGGAGGGGAATGTGCAGAACGGGGTTGGTGCCGGAAGCGACCTTCAGCGGCTGGGTGACGGTGGAGAAGCCGGGAGTGGTGACGGTGAGCCGGTAAACGCCGATGGGGGCCTGAGGCAACTCGAATGTGCCTTCGGAGTTGGTTTCAGTTTGTAGGGTGAAGGCGGAATCGGTGGCTTGGAGGGTGATCATTACGCCGGCGATGGGGCGGTGCTGGGGATCGTGGACTACGCCGTGCACGATGGCGAAGACGGTGGCGAATGCGGGGATGGAGGCGGCCAGGAATAAAGCTACGGCAAAAGAAAAGAGGCGACGCATGAATTGACCTCCGAGAATGTGAAGCGCGTGCAGGTAGAACTATGGTCGGGAAGCTGGGCGCGCGATGCCTGACGGGATTTGGGATCGCTGAAAGGCGGATACGGTCCCAGAGAGACGAATCTTCTCAAGGCGATCATTCCTGCTGGCCTGTTTCCTCACGGGCAGGATTCATCCTTTGTTCCTGAGGGGAAGACAGAACAGCACCTTCAACGGTGTTTTCTAGGCGAGGGTTGTGGACGGAGGGTCGCGACTGGCGCGGGTGCGAATCTGGCCGAGGCGGGCAGCGGCGCGGCCTGAGGCGGGCGAGTTAGACAGCGCGAGCAGGACCGGCATGCTGACCGGCGATGCGGCCAGCGCAGGAATTACCGATGGGAGAAGGGCTGCGCCGCCGGGGTACGAGGGACAAGTTGCGGGAGCGGTAAGGATGGGTTTGCCGGATGCGGCCTGGGCCATCATGGAGGCCATGGCGCAGTGATGTACTCCGTGACGGCGGCAGCAGGGGGGCAGGCGCGACTCATCGCTGGCAGGGAGGATGGCCGCCAACGGCCCCAGCCAGCAGTTCAGAATCAGGAAAATGGTGAGCGTGCGCCGCATCTGGAATTCATCTTACAGGATGAATGATTTCTGAGATACGCATTGAGCAATCGATACGTGCGGTCAGGTATCATCGGGGTATCAAGTAATTTCAATTGCTTAATTCAAAGGAAATGCCGGTGACCAAAGTGCAGGGCTCTGAATCTACGCAACAACATTCCAGCGAGGCGGCACGGGGAGCACGCGCTAAGCAACCGCTGCGCATTGCGATCTTTGGTTTTGGGACGGTGGGCAGTTCAGTGGCGAGGATCCTGGCGGAGTCAAAGCCGCAGGGGCTGGAGCTGACCCACATTTTCAATCGCGGCGTGGCACGCAAGAAGGTGAAGTGGGTTCCATCGAGCGTAATTTGGAGCGAGGATGCCGATGCTGTGCTGGCCTCCGATGTGGATGTTGTGGTGGAGCTGGCCGGGGGGCTTGATCCGGCAGGCGGCTGGGTGCGGAAGGCGCTCGAAGCCGGCAAGAGCGCAGTGACGGCCAACAAGAAGCTGATTGCCTACCATGGAGTGGAGTTGGAGCGGCTGGCCGCGGCCAAGGGTGGGCATCTGAAGTATGGGGCCGCGGTGGCCGGTGGGATTCCAGTGATTCCGGGGCTCGAAATGGGAATGGCCGGGGATCGGATTGAGCGCATCGAAGGTATTTTGAACGGCACCTGCAATTTCATTCTGAGCAAGATGGAGGCGGGCGCGGAGTATGCGGCGGTGCTGGCCGAGGCTCAAGCCAAGGGCTATGCGGAGGCGGATCCGACGGAGGATGTGGGAGGGTTTGATGCGCGGGCCAAGCTTGCAATTCTGATGCGGCTGGCGTTGCGCGTGGCTGTTGACCCGGAAGAGATTGTGCCCCAGGCGATCACCGCGATCACGGCTGTGGACTTCAGCTATGCGCGGGACCTGGGCTGCACCATCCGCCAGGTTGCGAGAGCTGAGAGGAATATCGGAGAGGTTGCGGCCAAGGTGGGACCGACGCTGGTGGATTTACATTCTCCGCTGGCCTGGTCGCGGGGAACTGAAAATATGGTGATTCTCACCGGACACTACGGTGGCGATGTGGTGTTTTCTGGTCACGGAGCTGGCGGGCAGCCCACGGCAGTAGCAGTGGTCAGCGATCTGCTGGCGCTGGCGCACGGATCGCGGAGGGTCAAGCTTCCAGCCGATGCGGCGAAGGTGAGCGCGGAGTTCGAGGTTCCACATTACATTCGCTTCCTGGTTAAGGATCGACCAGGGATTGTTTCTGAGATTACCGGGGCGCTGGCGAAAGAGCACATCAATATTCGCGCGATTGTGCAGAAGCCGGGATATCCAGAGGATGCGCTGCCGTTTGTGGTTACCGTGGAGCCGTGCAAGTCTTCGGCGCTCAGGCGAGCGCTGGCGTGCATTCGCGGCCGGGACTATCTGCTCGAAGAGCCGCTGGATTTGCAGATGCTGGAGTAGCGGAGAACAGGGACTAAGGAATAGGGAATAGGGAATAGGAAATAGGGGACTGGGTTCGTTCATTCCCCAGTCTCAAAAGTGAGATCTGGGGCAATCACCTTGCTCAAATTTATTTATTGAATACCTTGATCACATTCATTTGCTGCTTTTAGTCGTCGCTGGGCCGGTGGACTCGCGGACTATTAGTTTCGGGGCCATGACGATCTTGGATGGGAACTCTTTTTCACGATTGGCGATGCGGTCGAGAAGCACTTGTGCGCCGCTTTTGCCCATCTCGGCAAGCGGCTGGCGGACGGTGGTGAGCGAGGGCGTGGAGTAGGCTGCGGACTGTATGTCATCGAAGCCTACGACGGAAACGTCTTCAGGCACCTTGAGCCCCGCGTCTTTGAGGCCGCGAATGGCGCCGATGGCGGCGATGTCGTTGAAACAGAAGATGGAGGTGAAGTCGCGGGTCTTTTTGAGCAGGACCTGCATGGGTTTGTAGCCGATCTCGGGAGCCATGGGGTGGTAGCCGGTCTTCATCGACCACCCGGCAGAGTCGATGCGGATGATGAGCGAGGGGTCAAGCTTGATGCTCATCTTCGAAGTTACCTGCTGGATGGCCTCCCAGCGAATTTCCGAATCGGGAATGGCGTGTGGGCCGCGCATGAAGGCGATGCGGCGATGGCCGAGCTCATAGAGGTGGGTGAGCGCCTGCTCGACGGCGAGATTGTGATCGAGCACGATATTGGTTACGTTTTCAGCCGCGCTGTGGGCCGAGATGGCTACCACCGGGACCGGCACGGCGATGTGATCCGCCGGGGTATTGAGCAACAAAAGTCCGTCGACGGAACGATTCACCAGCATGCGCGGGTACTGCTCGATCAACTCCTTTTTCCAGTCGTGGCAGGCGGTGAAGTAGAAATAGCTGGCGCTGGTCAGTTCTTCAACCACCCCGCTCATCACGTGAGTGAAGTAGCCCTCGCTTAGATCCGGCGCCAGCACCCCGACGCTCATTGAGCGGCTCTGCCGAAGAGAGCGGGCGAAGTAGTTGGGTCGGTAGTTGAGCCGCTTGGCCGCCTCCTTGACCCGGTTGCGGGTCTCCTGGGGGATGGAGCGGGCGGAGGGTGAATTATTTAGGACCAGGGAGACAGTGGTCTGGGATAGCTCGAGGTATTCGGCGAGCATTCTCAGGTTTACGGGACCTGATGGCGGTGATTTTTTCCCCTTGGCCATGTTCGAGTTGTAACACTTTTGCTTCAATAGGCGAAACAGCGATTCGCGTTTGATATATCGATTTTTCTGGTATGGCAAGGAATGTCGCGGGATTATGCGTAAATCGCGCTGCGTCATTTCAAAGCATTAAAGGTTGGGCTTCATGGTATTCCACCCTTGACGCGATGAAACTGCGTCAAGGATGGGGCACCAGCTGCTTATTTCTTCACCGGCATGAGGCGGACTATTTTCGCGGGGCGTGAATTTGGTTTACGCCCGGCTTGAGAGGCCACCAATCCTTGCCTTCATAGACGAAGCTGCCGGTTAGCGTGCCGGGGAGAGTGATGGTGGCATTCAGTCCATCGCCCTGGCGGTGATATTCGACTTCAATCATGCCCTGGGGATGGGGATAGCTTGCCTTGAGCGAAGTGAGCGAGCCCAGGTGGGGAGCGATGTGGACTGTGGCGAAGCCGGGGGCGGAGGGTTCAATGCCGGCTACCAGCGTGAGCAGGTCGTAGATAGGGTGTGCGCTCCAGGCGTGGGAGTCGGAACGCGTGGCGCCGGGAGTCTCAGGCCAGGTGCTGAAGTGGAGGGCCAGCATCTTTCGCCAGGGGTCGATGGAGTTGAGGTATTCGTCCGCCATGCCGGCGTGCTCCAGGGCGCGGGAGAGATAAAAGCGGAAGTAGTAGGAGGCGCTCAAGATCCCATCGGGGGTGGTGGCCGGCTCGATGGCCAGCATCCGGCGCAGAACGTCTTGCTGGCGGTCTTTGGGGATGACGTCGTAAAGGACGGCCAGAATATTGGCTTGCTGGCTGAAGTTTTTCTGCTCGGGATTGTCGGCGAGCAGGCTGCGGGAATCGCTCCAGCATTTTCCGTAGATTCCTGAGCGCACGTGGGCCGCGCGGTCCTGGTAGCGGGTGGCGAGACGCGGGTCGCCGAGGCCTTTTTCGAGATCGGCAGCGTCGTTCAGTGCTCCCAGGTATTCGAGGGTGGTTACGCAGGATTCGCCGTTTGCGTCGTAGGTGGGGATTTCGCCCTTGGTGACCCAGTCAATGAAGCTCCACCAGGGAAGCTTGTCGAGAAGGCCGTCGGGTTGCTCGTGAGTTGCGAACCAGTCGAGTACGGTGCGGGTTCCGGGAAGTGCGGAGCGGGCGTGTTGAGGGTCTGGGCGGTAGAGCCAGTAGTCGTGAACCATGCCGATCCAGAGCAGGGAAAAGGTTGGAATGTTTTGCGCGAGCGAACTGGGATAGCGGCTGTGGGTGATGCCCTCCGAGATGCGGGACTGGTCAAAGGCTTCGATGGCCTGACGGGCGAGGCGGTCGTCGCCGGTTACGGAGTAAGAGATGAGGGCCTGGATGCGGGTGTCGCCCACATATTGGAGCTGCTCCCAGTAGGGCGTGTCCATGTAGGTTTCGTGGGCATCGAGACGCGCGGTGCGCCAACTGATCTCCCAGATTTTTTCGAGGTCTGGGTCGGGAGATTGGAATGTGGCCAGCTCTTTGAACGGATAGGCGGTGAAGTTAGCGGTGAGGGATTCGAGGGTGAGCGGCTGGTCGGCGGTGGTGATATCGAGGTCAAGATAGCGCCAGGTGCGCCACCAGAGGGGCTCGAAGGTACGATGCTGGCCGCCGTCGGGGAGGAAGCAGTCGATCAGGCCGACGGCCTGGCGATCGCCCACTTCGTCGCGGTCACCTTTGCGCCGGTCCTTGTCGTAGAGAGCTTCAGAGTAGGTCAGCTTGATGCGGGCGCCTTTTCCGCCGGAAACAGCGAGGAGGGGATAGGCGGTTGTGAGGGCCTTGCGGTCGACGAGAAGTTTAAAGTGCGAGTTCGCGGGAATCCACGCTGGACCATCCGGAAAGCCATTCTTAAGCAACGCTTGGCCTCGAATATTTCCTCCAAATGAGCGCCCGCTCGCGTGAGATTCATCAATAAATACGCGGACCACTTTACCCGTTGGCGTGGGCTCGAACACCATGTGTGGAAGCTGGTCAGGGACCAGGCCCCAGGGATTGTCGGCTTCGACGTCGAATGAATGGGCCTGATTGGTTGTGGAATAAAGGCTTTCACGCATGGGCGAAGCGGCTGGAGCCCAGGACGATGAAGCTGTGGAGGCGGCGTTCCACGACCAGTCGTAATGCGCGGCATCAATCTGCTCGCCGGGACCTGAGGCCATATAGATATGCATATCGATCAGCGAATGATCGAGGGGACCTTGGCCCTGTTCCTGCTCGACCTGCCAGCCTTCGGGGGTGCTGATGGAGCTGTCTCCGGTGGCTTCACTCTCCAGCAGAAAGGCGGTGCGGTCAGAGAATTGAGCGATGGGCGCGTAGATGCCGAAATTCCAGACTGTCGCGGTGATGAGGTTTTCACCCGGCTGGAGCAGCGGGGCGAGATCAAAGCGCTCATAGCGCCAGTGGGCCAGGTCGCCGCGGGCTGGGCCGTCGCCTGTACGATGGCCGTTTACATACAAAATGAAGCGGTTGTCGGCGCTAACGCGAACCGGATAGGTGGCCGGAACAGATGCCAGCGAGAGCGTGCGGCGGAAGTGGAGCACCACAGGCTCGCGCAACGGGGCGGTGGGATGCGTGACCCAGGAGGCCTTCCACTCGCGGTGGGGTGGGTCGGGCTGGAGATTGGTTTGGGCGTCGAGGGTGAGGGTGGCAAGGAGGAGAGCGAATAAGGTAATCACTGTGCGCATGATCGAGGCCTTCCGGGTTGCTGGTTACCAGCTTAACGGAAATTGAAAACCAATGGAGGAAAGATTTCAATTTCGTTTTGAGGAGGAAAATCGGAAAGTTGAAGAGTGGCAATCACAGCTGGCTCGGCGCAAGTTGACCAGGTCCGGCATGCAAATGAGGAAGGGGGCGCGCCTGAGACCGTTGCGGGTGTGTTTGAGCGATTCAGATGGCGGGGGCGGGATTATTCCTGCTGTATGCGCTTGATTTTGCTCCCTTGTAACCTCCTATTCATATTTGCCGGTTAGCCTGTTTGAAGTGAACGCCAACGTGCCTGATATTCGCATCTCCCGCGAGCAGCTTCAGCCTGAAGCAGATCCTCCTGACGGTAAACGTCCAGCGGCGCCGGTTCAGGTTTCGGCGATTCGCTCCTTTCTTTTGTCGCGCGGAAATTCGGCCATTGCCGATCGCGGATTTCATTGGCTGATGGTGCTCTGCGCGCTAAGCATCTTCGGCATCGTGGTGCTGATTGCCGTCGAGCTGGTGTTGCGCTCGAAGCTGGCCTGGCATCAGTTTGGCTTTCAATTTTTCTTTAGCGCCTTTATCGATCCCGAGACCAAACTTCCGCAGTACTGGGACCCCGTAAACGGTCATTTCAGTGCTCTGCCCTTTATCTACGGGACGCTGGTCTCGTCGTTTCTGGCGCTGCTGCTGGCGGTTCCGCTGGCCGTTGGCGTGGCCGTGTTCCTTACCGAGATGTGTCCCCAGGCGGTGCGCGGTCCGCTGGCGTTCATGACCGAACTGCTGGCAGCCATTCCCAGCGTGATTTATGGACTGTGGGCGGTCTTTGTGCTGGTTCCTCTGCTCAGGGAACACGTGAATCCGCTGCTAATCAAGCTGCTGGGCTGGACTGGATTATTCGGCGACGATAATCCCACCGGGCTGGGATTTCTTACCGCCGGAGTGATTCTGGCGGTGATGATTTTGCCCATCATCTCTTCTCTGACGCGGGAGGTGATGACAGCGGTGCCGCACTCGCAGCGGGAGGCAGTGCTGGCGCTGGGGGCGACGCGTTGGGAGATGATCCGCATGGGCGTGCTGCGTAATGCGCGCATCGGAATTGTGGGCGCGATCATTCTTGGCCTGGGCAGGGCGCTGGGAGAAACCATGGCGGTGACCATGGTGATTGGCAACAACCCGCAGATTGTGCGCTCGCTGCTGGGTAACGGAAGCTCGATGGCGGCGGTGATCGCCAATGAATTTGCCGAGGCCTCAGGCGATTTGTATTTGAGCGCGCTGATGGAGATTGGACTGGCGCTGTTTGTGGTGACGATTATTGTGAACGCATTTGCGCGGGTGCTGGTGTGGGCGGTTACACGAGGGGCGCCGGCGCAGGTGCATTGAAAACAGGGGGTAGGGAATAGGAACGGGTTGGGAGAGCGAGAGAGTGCCGACGGAACGTAAATTACGGGCTCAAATTCGGGCGGGGATCGATGGCGCGGCGACCGGGCTGGCGGTGATTTCAACGCTGCTTGTGGTGGCGCCGCTGTTAGCTATCTTTGCTTATTTGCTCTACAAGGGCGCCAGTTCGCTGAGCTGGGCGTTTTTCACCGATATTCCCAAGCCGGTGGGCGAGGCGGGCGGCGGCATGGCCAATGCGATTGCAGGTTCGGGGATTCTGCTTGCGATCGGCAGCCTGATCGGCGTTCCGATAGGGATTGGCGGCGGAATTTTTCTGGCTGAGTTCGGACGCGGAACCAAGATGGCCAACGCGGTGCGCTTCACGGCCGATGTGCTCAATGGCGTTCCTTCCATCGTGATGGGCATCGCGGTTTACTCGCTGATCGTGGTCCCGCAAGGGCACTTCTCGGCCTTGTCAGGCGGAGTGGCGCTGGGCATCATGATGATTCCCACCGTTTGCCGTACTACTGAAGAGATGCTGCTGATGGTGCCGCATGCGGTGCGCGAGGCGGCTCTGGCGCTGGGCGTGCCCAACTGGCGTTCGGTGCTGGCGATTACCGTGAAAACGGCCTCGCCGGGTATTATTACCGGCTGTATGCTGGCTTTTGCACGCGTGGCGGGAGAGACAGCGCCGCTGATCTTTACGGCCTTCGGCAACATGGGCTGGAGCTCGAATCTGAGCGAGCCTATTGCCGCCTTGCCATTGCAGATTTATGTCTATGCCATCTCGCCCTACGATGAATGGCATCGCCTGGCATGGGCGGGGGCGCTGGTTTTGATTGTTCTAATTGTGACCGCGGTTTCACTGGTGCGTTATGTAACCAGCCGCGGCGTTTTGAAAGGGGCAAGCTAAGTGGGCATTGGCATCGAGGTAATCAACCTGAATGCGTGGTACGGAACGAATCACACGCTACAGGACATCAACCTGAATATACCGGCCAATCATGCCACGGCGCTGATTGGCCCTTCAGGCTGCGGCAAGAGCACTTTTGTACGCTGTTTGAACCGCATGCATGAGACCAATCCCATTGCGCGGGTTACGGGCAAGGTGATGTTCGGCGACCTGGATATCTATGAGGATTGCAAGCCGGTGGAGATCAGGCGCCGGGTGGGCATGGTCTTCCAGAGGCCCAATCCATTTCCGACCATGTCCATTTATGACAATGTTTGCGCGGGGCTTAAGCTGAACGGCTACACCAATCGGCGGGCTCTGGAAGAGATCGTGGAAAAGTCGCTGAGGAACTCGGCGCTGTGGGACGAGGTGAAGGACGATTTGAAGAAGAAATCGGGCGCCAGCCTGAGCGGCGGACAGCAGCAGCGGTTGTGCATTGCCCGCGCGCTGGCCGTGGATCCCGAGGTGCTGCTGATGGACGAGCCCGCTTCGGCGCTGGACCCGGTTTCCACATCAAAGATCGAAGACCTGATTTTTCAGCTGAAATCGCAGTACACTATTGTGATAGTTACCCATAACATGCAGCAGGCGGCTCGCGTGGCAGAGAACACGGGCTTCTTTTTGAACGGGCGGATGGTGGAGTTCGATTCAACGCACAAAATCTTCACCAATCCAAGCGACAAACGCACCGAGGATTACATTACAGGCAGGTTTGGATGACACGCATACGCTTTCAACAAAGTTTGGATGAACTGAAAGAGCAACTGCTGGTGATGGCGGGGTTGGCCGAGCAGGCCATTCAGCGCGCCATTGAAGCTTATCGCGTGCGCGACCTTTCTATCTGCGATCTGGTTAGCCGCAGCGAGATGGCAATCAACCGGCTGGAGCGCGATATCGACCAGGCCGCTCTCGATCTGCTGGCGATGGAACAACCCATGGCCATCGATTTACGTTTTATTTTGGCCGTGATCAAGATCAATGCCGACCTGGAACGGGTGGGTGACGCAGCCAAGGCGATCAGCGACCGGGTGCGGAACATGGACCAGATGGCCGTGGTTGAACTGCCGGTAGATATTCCGAGGATGGCGACGCTGGCCGCGGAGATGGTGCGCAAGTGCCTGCAGGCGTTTATTGAAGGAGATGCAGCGCTGGCGCGCTCAATCCTGGCCATGGACGACGCCGTGGATGCGATGAATAAAGCGGCTTACAAGGCACTGACCAAGGTGATGGAAGAGCAGAGCCACCTGGCTCCGCAGGCACTAAATGCGCTGATGATCAGCCGCAACCTGGAACGGGTTGCCGACCACGCCACGAATATTGCCGAGGATGTGATCTTCTGGGTGGAGGGCGCGGATGTGCGGCATCACAAGAGCGTTACCGGCGGGCGTGATCCGGAGGCAGGGCTGAAGGTTGAGACGGCGCCGCAGGCGTAGCGAGAGGAAGCTCGGCTATAGTTCCCACCAATCCAGCGAAATCATGCGCGGGTAATAGAGGCCGGCGCGGATGGGTGCGTCTGCGCCGTGCAGGTTGCGGAGGATTGCGGCGTAGGCTTCGAGTTGGGGCGCGAAGATTTTTCTTAGCTCAGGGAGAACGGTGGAAGGGTCGGCATTGTCGGCGTGCGCGGTTTTGTAGTCGATGATCCACCAGCATTCTTCACCCTCCGTTTGAGGAGTGGGACCGGCGCGGAAGATGCGGTCTACGCGGACTATGCTCAGGCTGCCGGCGAGGACTCCGGCCCAGCGGACTTCGCTCTGGGCGTCGGTGTGGGGCGAGAGAATCCATTGGCCGATGGGGTCATTCGAGGCGCATAGTGCGGACTCCAGCGCCTGGGCGGCGATGCGGGCAGCCTGCGCCTGATCCACGCCTGAGGCGCGCACTTGGGCGGCGATACGGGGTTCGAAGCGCTGAAGAGCGGCGCGGGCGGCTTCCCATTCATGCGTAGCGCGCAGGCGGGCAAGCTCTTCCAACAGTGAATGGACGGCGACGCCGAATGCGCGGGAGAGTTTGCCGCCTTCGTGGCGGCTGTAAAGTCCCGATGTGCTCAACCCGACGATGCGCGAATCTGCTGTTGGAGAGAAATCTGTGCTCTGCGCAGGCACGTAGTCCGACGGGAGTCGGCGCAGGAGAGTTGGCTTGGCGGGGGTGGGCATTACGAGCAGGTTGCTCTCGCTGGCGGCGATGGTTTCGATCACCTGGTCTTCGCCTGCTAATGATTTTTCTCTGGCGGTTTTCCATTCTTCGAAACGACTACGAACCTCATCTTCAAGCGCGGGCCACGCTGTGGCTAGCAGGCTGTTTTTGGCGGGATCGGCGAGACTGAACTGACCATTGGCCTCGCTCTTGTAATTGGGGCGGGCGAAAAGGTGCAGTTCGTCGCGGGCGCGGGTTGCGGCAACGTAGAGAATGCGCCGGTCTTCCTGCGACTCGCGCTGGTGGTAGATGCGATCGACCCACTTCTTGGCTTCGCCGGGATCTTTGCTTCTGGGCTGGAAGGGAGCGATGAGGAATTCGGTAATGTTTTCTTCTTCGTCCGGTTGAGCAAGACCGCGTTCAAGCCAGGAAAGCATCTCGCGCTTCCCGCCTTTTGTTATGGCTTGAAGGTCGGGGACAATGACCACCTCAAACTCAAGGCCTTTTGATTTGTGGATGGTCATCAACTGAACTCCGGCATCGCTGTTGGCCTCGGGATCGGGCAATGCAGTGAGCTTGTCGAGAGCTGCATCGAGCGCGGGGCCGGGCAGATCCTGCTCACCCGCAGGCAAACCGTCAAGGCAGCTCCACAAGAGGTCGATGTTGGCGCGCGCGGAGGCGTCGACGCATGCGGCTCCGCCCAGGCGCAGCCAGAGCTGTTCGAGCCAGGTACCCGTGGAGGCGGTTGGCCGGGCGGCACGCAATGCGGGGAATGAGTTCCACATTTCAAGGACGCGACTGGCGGCGCGTTGGCCATCTTCGCTGAGGAGCGGGAGGCGCTCGGCGAGCAGATCCGGAACGGGACGGGCGAGCAGTTCAGGATCGTCAGCGCTAGTGAGCCGGTAAAGATCGCCGAGCGCAAGAGCGCAAAACGGTGCGCGTAAAACTCCCAACCAGGCTACGCGGTCCTGAGGATTGAGGACAGCGCGTGCGAGGCTCAAGGCATCGAGAACTTCGGGGCGGTCTTTCAGTTTTTCAAGCTCGACGGCGCGAAAAGGAATTGAGGCTTCGTGCAGGGCCTCCGCGATGGGCAGGAGCGACTTGTGCGCACGGGCCAGAACGGCGACTCGGAATTTGCCGCCGTGCGCCTTCGCTTCGCCGATGCGGGCGCTGTTGCTCTGAATCAGCTTTACAATTTCTTCGATCTGCGCAGATTTAGACGCTTCTCTTTGTTTCGTGATTTCCGGGTCAGATGATTTTCCACGAGATGCTTGCGGCTGAAATTGAAGATGCAAATTGAATTCCGGCGCAGGGTTGGGCAGATCCGCGCGCGCAGGCTCGGCGGAAGAGAAGGTTACTCCGCTGCCATCGTCGACGGTGAAGACCTGGGCAAAGACTTCGTTGAGCCGGTTCACGAGCGGCGGCGTGGTGCGGAAATTTGCCGTGAGTGAAGCGAAGTCGAGTAGGAGCGGCTCGGCGTTGGGTATTTCGAGGCCGAACGACTTTACACGCGGGAAGAGTTCCGCGTCTGCTTCACGGAAGAAGTAGATGGACTGCATGGGGTCGCCGACGACGAAGCAGGTGCGGCCGGTTGGCTCAGACCACGCAGCGATGAGGCTCGAAAGCAACTCGTGCTGGCGGCGGCTTGTGTCCTGGAATTCGTCGACGAGCAAGTGACGGATGCCGTCTGCTACGCCCATGGCTGCATCAGTGGGAAGGCCGTCGTCGCCTCTGAGAACGCGTCGCGCAATCTGCGAAACCTCTGTGTAATCCACGGTTCCGGATTCGGCGAAAACCACCTGCAGTTGGCCCACCGCATGGCGCAGCAGGATGAAACAGGCTTGCACGGTCTGCCAATCTTCTTCGGTATAGCGTGCAGGGGGCAGATCCAGAACTGCGGCAAGTGCAGGCTCGAAGCTGGGATTTTGGCCCAGGGTCGCAAGTAACTTAAAGAGTCGCGCCTTTTCTTGCTTACGGTCGGACGGGAAGCCAAGGCGTTTATCTACAGCTTTGCGGAAGAAGCCTTCGTTGGTAAGGAGCAGTTTGGCCAGGCATAGATAGGCATCGCGCGCTGTCGCAAGATCGTCACTACCGGCGAATGGATCGGAGGGGAACTCGGCGAGTTCAGCCAGTTCGCGATGCTTCTCGCCGTTGAGTTGCGTGCAGGCAAACCGTGCCAGCGACAAAATTTCTTCGCACGCGCCTGGGACTTGATTCAGCATTCCGTCAAGCACTGACAGCGCTTCACTCACTGCATGGACAAAGGGTCTTTCAAGAATGACTCTGAGCGCATCCCAATCCGGATCGCGCGCCAGAACAAATTCGTGCATCCAGCGTTCGCGTTTGCCGAGCATCTCAACCAGCAGATTTTCCACGTCTTGCCAGTTGTTGTCGCGCCACTCGAGCAGCAAGGCAATGGCTCCGCTCAGCATTGGATCGGAATTGTCTATCTGCTCAAGGCTGCGGCGGGCTGCGCGGCGATAAAGCTCATCGGGCTGCTCGGCTATATCGAGGCCGCCGCCAAGGCCGGAAAGCAAAGGCTGCTGCAAGGCCAGGTCACGGCAGAACGAGTCGATGGTTCTTATGCGCAGTTGCACCGGGAGTTCGAGGAGATTCCAGCCCATCACCTGCGAACGCTCCAGAACGCGGCGGGCCAGAGGTTCGGGGTCCGGCGCACGAAGTTTCTCGAGAATCCGGTTGCGCATTTCGGCGGCGGCGGCGTTGGTGAAAGTGATGGCTACCACTTGGCTCGGGTCGTCGATTTCGGAGAGAAGACAGAGGAATCGATCGGCCAGCAGGGTGGTTTTGCCCGAGCCGGCCGGGGCCTGGACCAGGACGGAGCGTTTGGGATCGAGGGCGAGATCGCGTTCGGATTGATCGGGAGGCGCAGGCTTATCGAGGCTACTCATCGCTCTCACCTTCGCCATTTTCGTCTTCATCTTCGAGCAAAGCTCGGGACTCCTGGATGCGGCAGAGCGTTTGCAGGCCGCAACGTTCGCAGGTATTGGGGTAATCGCGCGGGTCTACCTCGGCGCGGCCGGCAAGGAAATCTTTGGCCATTTTCTCTATGTACAGTCGCCAATCGATCAGGCTCTCGGCCAAGGAATCGTTCCTGGCCAGATTGCTCATGCTGGAGAGATCGGCCTTCAGTGTTGTCCTGGCATCGCCAACCAGACCGGCAAAGCACTGGTTACCTGGCCGGACCTTGGCAAAGACCAGCCCGCCGAGTACTTCATCTCGCTCAACGGCGAAGCTTGCGTAGAGAGGCAGTTGCACATCGTTGGGGCGGGGCAGGTCCCAGGATTTAGGGTTGACGTCGCCGGATTTGTAGTCGATGACCAGCAAGGAATTGTCGTGGAGACGGTCGATGCGGTCAAGGCGCAGGTCAAATGTGAGACCCGCGATTTGAACGGCGCTGTCGACCTCAGTTTTTGTGTCTCCGAATTCGATTCGAGTGGCTTCATAGTCGAGCCATTGGGTCACGAGCAAAACCAGGCGTTGATTCTCAAGTTCCAAATAGCGGCGGGGCATGCGGTCTGCCAAGCTTGCTGGAATCTCCTCCTGCATCTCGCGCCTGACGTGACTTGCGACAAAGGACTCTTTGTCCTCGATTGCTTGCAACTCACTGAGAGAACGAATGCCGTTCGGCGGACCAGCCCAAACAGAGTGAAGCACTGCATGAAGCAGTTTCCCGCGTTGAGACGGGGTAAGTCCGGCCCGGGCCGGCTCCCAGCATTGGGCGGCCAGGCGTGTGGTCGCAAAGGCTTTGAAGGGGCATTGAGACTGAGAGGTGAGGACACTGGAGCCGCCCAGAATTTTGGTCGCCGCAGCGACGAAAGGGATTTGGCTCCGATCTTCAAATTGCACCGTGAGCGGCAACGGGTTGTGCGGGGCGACCAGCTCCGGAGGCAGCGGTTGCGCAGGGCCGGCCAGCTTCGCGATGAGCTGCGATGGTCTGACTTCAACGCCTTCGTTCTGCCGCGCATAGCTGAAGTGGATCTCCGCCGCGGAGGCAAGCAATCTAACTGTCATGGATTCGGCGAGATCCCAATCAAGTTGAGGGGTCGCGTGAGGCATTTTGGTTTCGTGCTGCACCTCGGGTGGGAGCAGGGGATGAGTCGAGCCACCGGCAGGCCAGGCGTCCTCGTCCGCGCCGAGGAACCAGACGGCATCGGCGGTGAGGCCTGCTGACTCCGCTGGGCCGGCGATTTGTATGGGCACGTCGCGAGACTCCGGGGCAAAGAGGGTCTCGTCCAGTGTTCGAACTAAGACGGAGAGGAATTCGGACCAGGGAACGCGGCTGCCGTCGAAGCCGAGGGATCCGCAGGTTTCAAGAGTCTGCTGCCAGCGGCGGACGGCTTGGAATTCGATGCTGGACAAAAGCCGCTCACCGGGCCACGCGGCGGTTTCAAGCAATTGCGGGGCGAGTTCGGCCCATTCGAGAGGACTTTGCAGGCGGCGCGAAGACTCCGCCAGAAGGCGTTCGGCCTGGCGCATGCGGGAGACCCACGCGGGGGGCAACTGCTGGCCTGATCGCTGGTTGATAAATGCATCAAGCGTCCAACTGGGCTGTTCCAGGCTGCGGCGGCGGAGCTTGCGCATGTGTGTTTGCAGTGCGGAATTTTCGCAGCGGCTTGCGGCAGCGTGGCCGGTGGAGAGCAGCCAGTCGAGTTCGTGCTCGGCTAGCGGGCCGGAGAGCCAGCGCAGCAACAGATGAGCGCTTCTGGGGAGCGTGATTCGGCTTAGCGGCACTCCGAGGGAGAATTCGAAGAGCGGATCTGCGGCTGGGCCGGTGTGCTTGAGAAAGGCACGCTCGATTTCGCCTCGGCGGCTGTTTGCGTTTTGCGTAACAACCAGAAGACGAGAGCCTGGGTTTGCAGCAAGTTGGTGGCCGCACCAGAGAGCGCAGGCTGCGAGTTCTGCCTGTGCGTCTGGGGCTTCGTGAAAATGATTTTGGTCGGCGGGTTCGTCGAGGGTGGCCTGCCACCATTCGCCCCAAGCGTCAAAGAGAGCGCGCTGGACGGGCAGAATGCGGTCAAAGCCGACGAGAAGAAGGGGGGAGCGCTGTGTTTCCTTTATTGGCGGATTCTCGAGCAGCTTGATCAGTTCGAGCGGCAGACGGGCAGGGCTGAGCAGGTTGCGGGTGCGGCAGATTTCGTCGAAGGCCGTGAGCCAGTTGCTGAAGGCAGCCGCATCCTGTTGCCAACTGCTACGCGCACTTTCTCGCAGGAATCGGAGAGCATATGCGCATAACAATTCGTGAGCTTCCAGGGCCAGAGCGGCCAGGCGATAGCGCGGGCCTTCGAGCACCGTGGCCATCTGCCGGTCGGCACCGGCTAACTCCGCCCATAATGACTGCTCCTGCAGAGGGTTCAGGAGCAGGCGGCCATCGAATGTTCGCTTTTCCCATTCCGCCTGGGTAAAGCTCTTCCAGTCAAGAATATTGGGCGCGAACCAAGCGGTGAGCCCTTCGGCGCGCCGGGCTCGATGGAAGGCGAATGCAAGGGCGCGGGAGGCACGGTCACTGGCTGTAACTACCAGCCCCCCTTTACTCAGCCATGCTTCAATCTCAGCACGTGATCTGGAATCAGTTTTCGTGCACGCCCCCATTCATGGGTTATACGCCGTTGGTCGGGGCGAGTGCCAATTTAGGTCAATCCGATGGGTGTGCTCGCTCATCAGATTATGTACCCGCGGCGGCGCCGCTTCAGGGCGTCGAAGGGTAAAGTCCTGATGATAGAGTGAGGTATGAACGTGAGCGGACGTTTGGTCCTGCCTTCTGGTCCTTATTGCGCGGCGGCGTTGATGGGGTTTTTCCTAGTGGCCACCCATCCCCTGGCGGCCGAGCAGCCTGGAGCGCCGGAGAGCGCGGGACAACTGGAGCCCGACAACAGCCGCCCCGCGTTGCCCTGCATGCCTTCCGCGTTGGGCTCGCCGTTTATTCCGGTCGACAGTTGGGTTTATCCGGCCATGTTGCGACTTTACTCACTGGGGTTTGTGGATACCGTCTACCTTGGCATGCGCCCCTGGACCCGCGCCAGCATGGACCACATGCTGGAAGAAGTCGGCGCACGCATTGAAGATGCGGATGAGGGGCCGGCGACAGACGAGGCGCAGGGAATTTATGACGCGCTGATGCAAAAGATGCTCAACGACATGCAGGGCCCCTGCCTGAGACATAAAGGCAACTCGCGCGTGGAAAGTGTTTACGAAGTTGCGCGCTCAATCAATGGCACGCCTCTGCGCGACAGCTATCATCTGGGTTCGACAATCATCAACGACTACGGCCGTCCGTACCAGGGTGGCTTCAATAACTATTCAGGCGCCAGCGGCTATGCTGCCGCAGGGCGGTTTTTGTTCTATGTGCGAGGCGAGTTCCAGGCAGCTCCTTCAGGTACGGGCTACTCATATGCTTTGGCAGAGGCATTTGTAAACAGCGTCACCATTGACGGCACCAGCGATTACTACTTCAACACCTACAACAACGGAGTTCTCATCGTCCCTCCACCTCCGGTAATCCCTTTGCCATTAAATCTGCAGACGACTGTTCCGGTGGGACCGATTGCCTCGGTCACCGACGGACGCTTTATGGAAGCCTACGTCTCCGCCCAGGTTCTGAACCACGTAATTTCTTTCGGCAAACAGGACGAGTGGCTGGGACCCGCCCAGGGCGGCTCCATGGCCTATTCCAACAACGCCGAAAACGTTTATGCATTCCACATCAACCGTATTGAGCCTTTGCACGTTCCGGGGCTCTCCCGATTCACCGGTCCGTTCAGGTATGAGTTTCTGATCGGCCCTCTCAAAGGTCACACATATACCATCGACCCCTGGGTGCATGTGGAGAAGATCAGCTTCCGGCCCACAGAGAATCTGGAATTCGGCTTCGAGCGGACCATCATTTGGGGCGGCAAGGATCATGAGCCGATCAACATCAGGAGTTTTATTAGAGGGTTCTTTAGTCTCACCGCACCCCCTGCCGATATCAAGTTCAGCAAACTGGATCCGGGTGCGCGCTTTGGTGCCTTCGATTTCAATTACAGGTTGCCAAAACTCCGCAACTGGCTCACGCTCTATGTGGACTCGTTTGTGCACGACGACCTATCCCCCATCGACAATCCTCACGGCTCCTCCTGGCATCCAGGTCTCTATCTCTCCCACGTGCCCGGTGTTCCTAAATTGGATGTGCGGGTTGAGGCGGCTTCAACCGATCCGCCCGTCTATAAGAGCCTTTATGGCCAATATATGTACTATGAGGTCGTGCAGAAGCAGGGCTACACCAACAACGGCCAGATCTTTGGCGACTGGATCGGGCGCGAGGACAAAGGCGGCCAGGGTTGGATCACTTATCACCTGAGCGGCAATGAGTGGCTCCAGGTGGGCGTGCGCAATCAAAAGGCGGCCACGGACTTTATCCCCGGTGGAACTACGCTGAACGATATAAACTTCCAAGTGGTGAAGCGAATAGCCAAGGACTTCGAGATCAAAGGCAGCTTTGCCCACGAGCGCTGGCAGGCTCCGATTTATCCCACTGGGACGCCGGTCTACCCTGCGAGCCAGCAGACCGTAAACACTACCACTATCCAGCTCACATGGTTTCCGGAACGCAAAGTTAGCTTCTAAAAGGAATAAACTAAATACTAGCTATGCAGGTGAATGAAGAACTAAAGATGCCGTCGCCAGAGCAGCGGGAAAAGCTGGCCCTGGTAATTCCCACACTCTGTGAAGAGGAAAATATTGGCGGCCTGCTCGCCCACGTTCGTTCCGTCCTCGACCCACTGAATCTTCCCTACGAGATTCTGGTTGTGGACGATGACAGCACGGATGGGACCGGTGCAGTGGTTTCGGCCATTGCCCGCGAAGACAAGCGCGTGCGACTGCTGGTGCGCAAGGGGCAGCGAGGGCTCTCCGGCGCAATTCTCTATGGCTGGAAGAACACAGATGCCGAATTTCTGGGCGTGATGGACGCAGACTTGCAGCATCCACCGGAACTGCTGCCGCGATTGCTTGCAGCCATCCATAGTGGGAGCGATATTGCCATCGGCAGCCGCTATATTCCCGGCGGAGGCGTGGGCGGTTGGAACCCGGTTCGCAGGCTGCTTTCCACTGCGGCGGTGTGGGCTACATGGCCCATTCAACGGGCAGGCGTCCGCGCTCATGACCCGATGACCGGATTTTTCTTGGTTCGCCGCGCGTGCATCGACGGCATTGACTTTCAGCCCAGCGGCTTCAAATTGCTGCTGGAGATTCTGGTGCGCGGCCGGCTGTGCTCGATTGCAGAGGTTCCGCTAGCCTTCGGCAGCCGCCATAGCGGGTCAAGCAAAGCCAATTTCAAGGTAGGTTGGGATTATGCGAAGCTGCTGGCACGGCTCTATGCAGGGAAATTCTTTAACTGATCGCGAAGATGAACTTCGCTGATCTAGAGTGCAGGCAAAATCATGCGAAGCAGCAGAAACGCGCCTACACCGGCAAAGAAGACCAGCGCCATGCGGATGCCGGGTTCGCGATTTACCTCGGGCACGAGGTCGGTGGCGGCAACGTAGAGGGCCACGCCTGCTGAAATGGGCAATCCGTAGGGCAGCCAGCTTGGGATCAGTTCGATCACCAGCACTCCGGCCAGTGTTGCCGCGGCCAGACCGATGGCGGAGTAAAGCGCCACGGTCCGGCTCCGTCCGCTGGCCAGCATCACACTGGCCATGGTGAATCCTTCAGGAGCCTTGTGGAGAAAAATCGCCAGAAAAATCAGCCAGCCCAGCCAACCCGAGACCAGAAAACCGGAGCCGATGGCCACGCCGTCAAAGACCGCATGAAGGCTCAGGCCTGCCATTACCGAGTTGCCGGTATGCCGGGAGACAAATTCGCAGTGATGTGTTTCTTCGCCAAAGTGGAAGTGGGAGTTGACGGTGTGTTCCAGCAGATGCACTAAGCAATAGCCGGCCATGATCAGGACCGGACCCAGCCGGGGACTGAGCCGCAGGCTCTCAGGCGTCATCTCCAGCAGCGCGGTGGCCATCAGGAAGCCGGCACCGAGGGCCACAAAGTAGCGCAGGTAACGCTCCACGCCGCGCGCACGCACCAGCACCAGCCCACCGGCGATGTCGGCCAGCGCTGCAATTGTGCCAAGAACCAGGGAAAGTTTCAGCATCCGTCTTATCCGCTGTGGCGGATGTGCATCACGTCGCCATCCTGCACCACGTATTCTTTGCCTTCCAGGCGAAGAGTTCCTTTGGCTCGCGCTGCCGCTTCCGAGCCCGCGTCGAGCAGGTTATCCCAGCGGATGGTTTCAGCGCGAATGAAGTGATGCTCGAGGTCGGTGTGGATCGCCCCGGCACCCTGCGGCGCCTTCGAGCCAACAGGAATGGTCCAAGCGCGGCACTCGTCCTCGCCTGCGGTGAAGAAGCTGATGAGCCCCTGCAGTTCGTAGCTCTTGCGAATCAGCCGGACCAGGCCGCTTTCGTGCAGTCCGTAGCTGGATAGAAACTCCGCTGCCTCCTCGTCGTCCATCTCCGCCAGCTCGGCCTCCACCTTGCCACAGATGGCCGTGGCTCCTGCGTTGGGCCGGTGCGCAACCTCATCCAGCTTAAAGCGGCTTACCGCTGCTTCCAGATCGTTGCCCAGCGTTGTGCTCTCGCCGATGTTGAGCGCGTAGAGAATTGGCTTTTGCGACAGAAACATGAAGCCACGGATGAGCTTCTTTTCCTCGGCTGTCATCTCCAACTCGCGCAGCGGCTGCTCTTTTTCGAGGGCCTCTTTCGAGCGCAGCAGCAAAGCCTGCTCGTGCTCCAGATCATTGGTGCGCCCTTTCTTGAGGTCTTTTTCCAAGCGCTCCAGACGCTTCTCCACCTGGGTCAAGTCACTGATCATCAGGTCGAATTCGACGTTCTTGATATCGCGAAGCGGATCGATGGGGCCTACGTGGGGAATTGAATCTTCTTCAAAGGCGCGCAGCACGTGAATCAGCGCGTCCACATTGCGCAGGCTGGTCAGGAACGCGGTTTCTTTCAGAGCCTCCTGCCCGATGGCCGCTACATCGACAAATTCAACCGATGCATAGGTGGTTTTCTTTGGCGAGTAGAGCGCCGAGAGCTTATCCAGCCGCTCGTCGGGCACGCGCGCCACGCCGATGTGCTCCTGGCGCGAGTGGCCGCGATCCTCGAGCTTGGCCTTGGTAAGAATCTTGAACAGCGAAGTTTTGCCCACCTGCGGCAGGCCGATAATGCCAGTCTTCATATGAGTTCCATGAGAGCTCCCGCACGGTGGATTGCGCGTTTCAGAGCCTCTTCGATGATACAGGAACGGGGAACAGGGACTAAGGAATGGGGAATAGGGGAAAGTGGTCACTCCCTGCCGATCGGCTCATAGCGCAGGATTACATAACTGTTGCTCAAGGGCCGCGTTTCTAGCAGCTTCATATCTGCCCGGCTCAGGCCGCGGCCGAAAAGTGTTGCCCCCCGGCCCAGCACAAGAGGAGCCAGAGCCAGGCGCACCTCGTCGAAGAGACCGGCCTCAAGAAGCGCCGCGCACAATTTGCCGCTGCCGAAGACGAAGATGTTTCCTTCAACGTGTTTTTTCAGTTCTCGAACTGTGTCCAATGGATCGTCTTTCACCAGCTTCGTATTCACCCAGTCGGGGCGTTCCATGGTTCGAGAGAAGACGGTCTTCGGCAGGGCTGTTCATGAACTCCGCCACCGTGCCTTTGGCGGTCTGCCAGTAGGCCGCCATGCCCTCATAGGTGACGCGACCAAAGAGCAGCATGCCCGCCGAGCGCAACTGCTCGATCGAGAAGGCCTCAAGTTCATGGTTAAAGCTGGATTGCATCCAATCCAATTCCCAGCTCTTTGCGCCTTCAAAGAATCCGTCGAGCGAGATCACGTTCCACTGAATCAGTTTGCTCATTCGAGTTCTCCATGAAGGAACGGTATTATGTTTTCATTCGCAAATTCCGACCTCAGGGATCAACGTCCCCAAAGATCATTTTTCCCTGCAGGCCAGCCGGATGTGGTTGCTGTGCCCATTGGGCCCATAATCGATCGTCAGTTCAGTACCGTCCTCCCAATCCATTTCCACGGAGGTTGTTCCTTTTTCGGTGTAGGGAAGCGAATAGCGATCTCCATAAATGGTCTTTTGCTGCTCCAGCGTGACGCCGAGCTGAAGGCCGCGCCCCGTAACTCCGAGCTGTCCCCTGGGCGCGTCGCCCCATACATCGATGTACGCCGGATGCGATTCGATCATTGTCCGCTGCTCACCTCCGAAGTAGTAAAAGTACGTGGCCACGCTCATGCGCAGCCCTGGCCACTCCCACTTATAAAACCGCGTACCGCCCATTCCATCGGGAACCACCGCATCCTCCTTCGAGGTCGGCTGGCCGTATAGCTTGATGATCTCGGAGATTGGTGTGCCGTTCGGGAGCTGCGTTCCTTGAGGCCGAATTCCAACTGTAATTCCCGACAATTTGGTCTCGGGCGTGCCCGTGGCGAGGACCTGGCTTGGATAGCCAGCCGCGGCCGGGCCTGGCACGATGGACAGGAACGCCAGAGCGGCAACTGCCGAAATGAAACCCCACGCGCTGACACCTGCCGGTTTCTTACTGCGAGATGGGTTCACGTCTTTCCTCCACGCTCTTCGCGGATTGTGGCCTCCACCGTTCCGTATTATTTCGCGGTCTCCGCCCTGGCCACCAGAATCACTGTTGCTAATCCCAGGAGGAGAATCATCTCCTCCACCTTCATGCTGTGGCCGTGCAGCCGGTTGAAGTCGATGCGATAGGGGTTGTTCAAGTCCGCCGCATCAATCACTCCGCCGGCGGCGATGCGGTCGCGCTCCATAGCGGGAATGATTCCGAACTGCGAGTAAAGTGTGAAGGCCGCCATCAGGAGGATAAGTGCCATCGGCGCCAGCACTGTGCGCGGCTTGTAGATGCCCCTCGCCGCGGCCAGCGCCAGCAAAGCCAGCGCCGCCATTCCCGAAACCAGACCCATCCCGTGCAGAATTCTCAGCAACTGTCCCACTATCGTCCCAGCCGTATGCGTATCCGGCTGCAGCGTCCCGAAAGTGATGGCAGCCACGATGGGAAAGAATATCTCAGTGCCCAGCCAGACGATGAGCGAGAGATAAAGGAGCGTGCGGAGAAGAGTCTTCATGGCACAAGAATACTAGGGAACAGGGACGAAGGGACTAGGGAATAGGGAAAAAGAAACGCGAGGAACTGTCGATCCTCGCGTTTCCTTCCTTGCTTTCTCTTTTCGTCTGAGCTAACTTGCCGATTGCTACTTTTTGTTCAGCGCGCGCTTCAGCACCGTTTCCAGTGCCGCTTTTACCTGGGCGTACTCCTCGGGACTGATGGCGCCGTGGATCTTTTCGCTCTCTACGTCAAACAGCTCTTCTTTCAGAACGTTCAGGAGGGCAGAATTCTTTGCCGCTGGTGAAGCGAAGGCTTGTGCTATTCCTGTGGCGGCATCGTATGACGCGGCTGGAACTGGCTTGCGCAGGAGGAAAGCTGCGGCAACGACCAGCAAAAGTCCAAGACCGCCCAGAATCCAGCCTTTGTACTTGCTCAGCGGATCGGGCGTGTTGATGGGGTTGCCGATGCCGCCGCCGGGCTGCGAACCGGGGGCTGCTTCCCGCCCGCCGTTTCCATTGTCCTGCGCTCCCATGCCGGATTGCTGTCCGGCTCCCGCGCCCTGGTCCTCACGAGGCATCGATCCGGTGCCGGAGATGGTGAACTCCAGCATCTTGCCTGGCTCGACGTTGCGAGTGAGAAGCGTTTGCACGCCGGGATCTCCTGGAGCGGGCTTGAAAGCCGCACCCGAGCCAGGCGTGAATGTCATGCTCTTGGGTAGCAGCACGGCAAAGTTATCGGCCGGCAGCGCGAGTTGGGGTTTCTTGAACGTGAACTTGCCGCTGGCGTAGGGCAGGTGATAGACGAGCTGGAAGAGCGTATCTTTTTCGCCGTTGTCGGGCTGGATGGGGAAGTTGAACGCGTAATGGCCTTTCGCGCCAAGCGGGTCAAGATTGATGGAGGTGGGAAGGCCGCTGGGACGCTGTGCTTCCGCGCCGTCTACCGTGGCCTCGGCGGGCAGGACAATTTCAAATGAGCGCGCGCTCCACTGGGTGACGGGCGGGGAACTGGTGTTGTGGACGAAGTAGCGCTCGGTGACCTGAAGCTGGCCATTCGCGGCCTCGACCTCCATCACATCGGCCTCGATGGAAACATTCTGCACCTTGGCGGCTACGTCGTAGACCATGATGTTTCCCGTTCCGCTGCCCTGAGGCGCGGCGATAAAGTAGCCTGCGCTCTGGTGCATGGCACGCACCAGGTAGGGGCCGCTGCCGGGCTCGTTGATGGAATAATGGCCGCTGCCGTCGGTGGTTGCATGAGCAGCCGTCCGCATGCCGGCCTGCACATCGACGAGTTCCACGGTATCGCCCACGGCGGGCTTGCCGGTGGTCTTGTTGGTTACCGTGCCGGAGACGGTGGCGGCCTGTGCCAGAGCGCCGGCGAGGAGCATGCTTAGAGCTAAAGTGCGAATAACAGATTGTGCAGTTTTCATGGTCGTGAGGGAATCCTTCTTGTCGTAAAGCACGAATAAACATGTGCGCCGCGAGCCCGTTTTCAGGCTTGCTGCAAATATTCGATCTCGGCCAGCAGCTGCGCCGTTTCGTTTTCAAGCTGGGCACGCTGGGTTACGAAATCCTCTTCAGGATACTTGCCGGCGCGGTACTCGAAGTTCAGGTCGCGCAGGTTTTCGTAGAGCTGTTCCTTGCGCTCCAGCAGATAGTCCAGACGTGTTTTTTCGCGCTGGCTGGCGAAGACGTTCTCTGGCCAAAAGGTATAAACGACCAGGATGAATGCCAGAATCAAACCGCACAATTCTCCTCGCAGAGTAGTCATGGCTCAGTAGCCTCCATCGCTGCCGGTCTCCCGGCGAATCTTTTCTTTAAGCGCATCGGTTGCCGGATCGGAAACCTGGGTGGCGGCCTGTTGTTTGCCTACTGAAACGCTTGCCCAGCGGCGAACCAGCAAAACGGTGCCGAGCAGCGCCGCTGCAAACACCGCGAAAGGAGCAATCCAGGCCACCAGGTTGAATCCCTCGGTGGTGGGAGCTGCCAGCACAGTGGCACCGTACTTGGCCGCGAATGAATCGAGAATTTCCTTGTCGCTTTTGCCGGCGGCGATGCCCGCGCTGAGCTCTGCGAGCTCGCGCCCGCTCTCAGGGCAGCCCACGTGGTTGCACTCGCCCAGAATTTCGGCACAGCCGCAGGTGCACATGAGGCGGTGGTTCAAATTGAGGTAGCGCGAGCCGGCATCAGTTGCGCCCAGCGAGAAGCAGACGATGATGGCTAGCAATATTGCCTGCACCGCTTTCGCATAATTTGAAAAAGACCGGAAGCTCTTCATAGGCTGCTCCCCTTCAGCGCCGGTTCCGTGGGAACAGCACGAGCGGGCACGCGCAATGCGGCAGTCGCCGGACTCAAACTGGGAACCAAAGCCACAAACGTGCCGAAGACCAGCACCACCAACCCCGCCCAGATCCAGCCGACCAGTGGATTGAGGAACGCCTTGATGATGGGCTGGCCGGTGTCGGGGTTCGTGCCTTCGTAAACCACGTACAAATCCCAACTGGGCGTGGAGTGAATGGCAACCATGGTCTGCGGCTGCTGACTGGCCAGATAGACTCGCTTCTCCGGAGCCATCTGAAACTGCAATTTGCCGCCCTTGTATACATTGAGCATCGCGTACTCGGAATTGAAATTCAGGTTGGAGTCCTGCGTAGCGCCTATTTGCTCCAAAGTGTAGGGTCCTATGCTGATCTTGTCGTGCAGACCCATTTCACTTTCTACGTTGCGATTGAAGGCTGCTCCGGCCAATCCTATGACGATAATCACGACGCCGATGTGGATGATGTAACCGCCATAGCGGCGGGTATTGCGGCGCGTCAGCAGCCAGACGCTGACAAGCAGGTTCTTTCCGCTTTGTTTGGAGATGACCACGGCTCCGCGCAGGAACTCGCTCAAGATGGCGGTGAACACTGCCGCCGATAGCGCAAAGGCGATGAGTGCATAGAAGTTGCCTTGATCGATTGCGCCGTCCTTCCACGGCCGAACGCCTACGGCCAGACACACGATTACCATTGCCCACAGCGCAATGACAGGCAGTACAAAGTTGCGCTTGATGCTTTTCAGCGATGCAGATCGCCACGGTAGCAGTGGTCCTACGCCGGTAAGAAACAACAGGAACAGCCCAATGGGTATGGCCACTGCGTTATAAAACGGAGCGCCCACCGTTACCTTGCTGCCTTCAACATACTCCGAGATGATGGGGAAGAGTGTGCCCCACAGAATCACAAAGCAGGCCGTCAGCAGGACCAGGTTGTTGAAAAGGAAGCTGGATTCGCGGCTTACCAGCGACTCCACCTGGTGGTCGCTCTTCAGATGGCTGCGCTGCACGATATAAGTGAAGACGCAGACAGCCAGCACAATCCCCATGAAGACCACAAACCATGTGCCGATGGAAGATTGCGCGAAGGCGTGCACGGAACTGACCAGCCCGGCGCGGGTGAGCAGAGTGCCCAGCAGCGTGAGCAGAAAGGTCGAGAAGATGAGCCAGACGTTCCAGCTCTTCATCATGCCCTTCTTTTCCTGCATCATTACGGAGTGGAGAAATGCGGTTCCGGTGAGCCAGGGCATGAAGCTCGCGTTTTCGACCGGGTCCCAGCCCCAGTAACCGCCCCAGCCCAGGACGGCGTAGGCCCAGTGCATGCCCAGAAAGATGCCGCAGGTCAGGAACAGCCAGGTCACCATGGTCCAGAGGCGCGTGATCTTGATCCACTTTTCGCCGGGGTAGCGCATCATCAGGGCGCCTAGCGCAAAGGCGAAGGGAACTGAGAAGCCGACATAGCCGAGATAGAGCATCGGCGGATGAATGACCATCTCCGGGTATTGCAAAAGCGGGTTCAGGCCGTTGCCGTCGTCGGGAATTGCGCCTCTATAGAGGGCGAAAGGCGGTGCTGCAAAGTTGAGCACGGCCAAGAAGAAAACTTGAATTGCAGCGAGAATTGCGCCGGCGTAGGCGTATAGTTTTACGTCCTGCTTGTGGGTAAGGCGAAGGACAAAACCGTAGGCTCCCAGGAGCCACGCCCATAGGAGCAGCGAGCCCTCCTGGCCGGACCAGAGAGCAGAAAACTTGTAGGCGGCGGGGAGTGCGCGGTTGGAGTGCTCCATGATGTAGGTGATGGAAAAGTCGTTGGCGAAGACCGACCAAATGAGGGCGAAAGCGGCCGCTGTGACGGCCACAAAACCGGCGATTCCAGCCCGGCGCGCTGTATCAGCCAGCCGCTCAGGCGAGATGGGCGCCGGTTGCCCGGTGGCGATCCAGCGCAGGGCCAGCGCTCCGGCCAGCAGATTGTAAGCAGCCAACGCTAAAGCTATTAGAAGAGCGAAACTACCAAACGCTGCCATTTAGACTCCACGATGATTTTCGCACGCGAACCGGGAGCCAAAGGGCCTCCCAATGAGGGTATTCTCTTATCATCATAGTCGCTTTATGTGTGATTTGGCTCACAATGCTCGCTGGATACGAGAATGCTCTTGAGACGATTTGTTCATTCTTTACCGCAGGGGCTAAAGCCCCCGAGTTTTTCGGGCACAAATTGGCATGGCTAAAGTCATGCCCTGATACAAAGCATGCTCTTGCGGTCCATGCGTCGTCCCTACAGGACTCTGTGACGAACATTTGGAATCCCTTTCCCCACGCTGAAGCGCGGGGCTAACAAACTCTGCGCCTCCGGCGCGTTTGTTGCAGACAGTATGGCCGAGGCGCCGCGATTTTTATTTGCGGCCAGGATGGAATTCCCGATACTTAACCGAAGAGAAACTCTTTTTCGCGGAGTTCCTTTATGCTGTCGCGGAGTTTGGCGGCTTTCTCGAACTCGAATTTCTTGGCCGACTCGCGCATCTCGGTTTCCAGTTTGGCGAGGTAGGCGTCGAGTTCGGCTTGCGATTTGAACTCAGGCAGGCCTTCGGTTTCCTGCTCCTCCACTTCGCCGTATTCGGCTTTCAGGATCTGGGCCAGGCCCATATCCATGGTGTTGATGATCGACTGCGGGGTGATGCCGTGCTCCTCGTTGTAGGCGCGCTGAATCGTTCGGCGGCGGTTGGTCTCGCCGATGGCGCGCTGCATGGAGTCGGTGATCTTGTCGGCATACAGAATCGCGCGGCCCTCGAGATGGCGTGAGGCGCGGCCCATGGTCTGGATCAAGGAGCCGGCCGAGCGTAGAAAGCCCTCCTTGTCAGCGTCGAGAATGGCAACGAGGGAAACCTCAGGCAAGTCCAGGCCTTCGCGGAGAAGGTTGATGCCGATCAGGACGTCGTACTCTCCCTTGCGGAGGCCTGCCAGTAGCTTCACGCGCTCAAGAGTTTCGATTTCGGAATGCATATAACGGCAGCGGACGCCGACTTCGGTGTAGTAGCCGGCCAGGTCTTCAGCCATGCGCTTTGTGAGGGTGGTCACCAGGACGCGCTCGTTGCGGTTAGCGCGGTCTCTGATCTCGCCCAGGAGGTCGTCGATCTGGCCTTTGACGGGACGGATTTCTACCTCGGGATCGACCAGGCCGGTGGGACGGATGACCTGCTCGACGACCACGCCGGCAGAGCGGGTTAGCTCATAGGGGCCGGGGGTAGCGGAGACGTAGATGGTCTGGTGAATTCGATTCTCAAACTCCTCGAACTTCAGCGGGCGGTTGTCCATGGCCGAGGGGAGGCGGAAGCCGTAGTCGACGAGATTTTGCTTGCGGCTGCGGTCGCCGTGCCACATACCGTGCACCTGGGGAATGGTAGCGTGGCTCTCATCGACAAAGAGCAGGAAATCGCGCGGGAAGTAGTCGAGCAGAGTGGGCGGAGGCTCGCCGGGCAGACGGCCGCTGAAGTGGCGCGAGTAGTTCTCGATGCCGTGGCAGTAGCCCATGGACTTGATCATCTCCAGGTCAAAACGCGTGCGCTGGTGAACCCTCTGCGCTTCGACCATGCGGCCCTCGGATTCCAGTTGCGGGACCCAGTCGTTCAACTCGGCAACGATGGAGTCAATGGCCTCGGCCTTGCGCTGGGGCTGCACTACGTAATGGCTTTTGGGATAGATGGGCAGGCGCGAGTACTTCTGCTTCACGGTTCCGAAGAGCGGATCGATTTGGGAGAGAGATTCGATCTCGTCGCCGAAGAGCTCAATTCGGTAAGCGGTTTCATCGTATGTGGGGAAAACTTCGATCACGTCCCCACGTACTCGGAAGGTGCCGCGCCGGAAATCAGTATCGTTGCGCTCGTAGAGGATTTCGACCAGACGCTGCGTAATATCTTTGCGGCTGATGCGCTGACCTTTTTCGAGAAGCAGCAGCATGCCGTAGTAAGCTTCCGGCGAGCCCAGGCCGTAGATGCAACTGACTGAGCTGACGATGATGGAGTCGCGGCGCTCGAAGAGACTGCGCGTGGCGGAGAGGCGCAGCTTGTCCAACTCTTCGTTGACGGTGGCTTCCTTCTCGATATAGAGATCGCCGGCGGGAATGTAGGCCTCGGGCTGGTAGTAGTCGTAGTAGCTGACGAAGTATTCGACGGCATTGCCGGGGAAGAACTGCTTAAACTCGTGATAAAGCTGCGCGGCGAGGGTCTTGTTATGGGCAAGGATCAGAGCGGGGCGATTGGATTGCTCGATGATCTTGGCCATGGTGAAGGTCTTGCCGGAGCCGGTTACGCCGAGCAGCACCTGGTGGCGTTCGCCCGCAGCGAGGCCCTCCATCAGCTCGGCGATTGCACGTGGCTGATCGCCCCTCGGCTTGTAGGTGGTCACCAGTTGAAAGTCCATGGGTAGCATTATATCCGAGTAGCGAAGATTAAGCGAAAGGCAAGGACCAGGCATCAGAGATCAGAAAAAGCGTAGTGCATGTTTTGGCGTTACGTGCATTTCGCTTTCTCTGCTCTGTTGTACACTTCCCTAAATGAAACCCGCCGTCTTCTGCACCCTCGTTCTTCTCGCCTCTTCCGTTGTTGTCGCTGCCCAGGAAGCCAAACCCAAACCCGAGGACACGGAAGTCTGGAAGCCCATTCCGACCGTCGTCACGCCCGGCGCCACCAGCGACGCGCCCCCCTCAGACGCCATCATCCTGTTCGATGGCAAGAATGAGGACGAATGGGTCTCCGCGCAGGACCACACGCCGGCAAAGTGGGTCGTCGCTCACGGGCTGCTTACGGTCGCCAAAGGCACCGGCAACATCGAAACCCGGCGCGCTTTCAAGGACTACCAGCTCCACATCGAGTGGCGCGTTCCCGCCGATATCGCCGGCTCCGGCCAGGGCCGCGGCAACAGCGGCGTCTTTCTCGCCTCGACCGGCCCTGGAGATGACGGCTACGAGCTCCAGGTCCTCGATCCTTGGAACAATCCCACCTACGTGAACGGCATGGCCGGCAGCCTTTACAAGCAGGCCATTCCCCTCGTCAACCCCGGTCGCAAGCCCGGCGAGTGGCAGACTTACGATGTGGTGTGGACCGCCCCCGTCTTCAACGACGACGGCTCGCTGAAAACGCCTGCCTACGCTACCGTCTTCTTCAACGGTGTTCTGGTCGAAAACCACTTCGCGCTCAAGGGCCAGACCCTCTACATCGGTCAGCCCTTCTATAAGAAGCATGACCGCGCGCCCATCAAGCTCCAGGCCCATGGCGACAAGAGCGCGCCGCTCAGCTTCCGCAACATCTGGGTCCGCGAACTACCCTGAAGACATCGATCAATGGGCTTCGACAATGGGTGGCTTGGGTAGGTGTGGGGGCTGAAACTCCCGCCTGCCTGTGTACCATTGATCCGATGCAAAAAATCGATGACTCGGAAACAGGGGCCGCAGGTCAGCCTGTGTAATGTGCTGCACGCAATTACCAGCCCGTTTGGCTCATTCGTTTGAGAATTGCTGCGCTATAGTGATTCATTCGTTCGGGCTTTCGCTTTAGGGGAGCGGGGAGAATGGCGGCGAGACGTGCGGATTGTTCGCGGCTGACGCTGTGGGCAGGTGTTTTGTCGTAGTAGCGGCAGGCTGAATCTGCGCCGTAAATTCCTGGGCCCCATTCGACTACGTTGAGATAAAGCTCCAGAATGCGCTGCTTGCCGAGGGCGAATTCCGCCACTGGCACTAACGAGGCCTCAGCACCCTTGCGGAGGATGGAGCGGCTGGTTCCGAAGAAGAGATTTTTAACCAGTTGCTGCGTAAGGGTGGAGGCACCGCGGGTGCGCTCGCCTTCCATATCTTCCTGGGCGTCGATCTGGATTGCGTGCCAATCGAAGCCATGATGCTGGTAGAAGTGCCCGTCCTCGGCAGCGATGACCGCGTGCTGGAGGTTGGGGGAGATTTGGCTGAGGGGTATGAATTTGTAGTGCTCTTGATAGGGCTTGTTGTGAATCCATGCCTGAAGGCGGCGCTCGACGTGAACGGCGGTTGTGGGCGGGTCGATCCAGCGCGCGGCTACGAGGGTGATCGCGGCAAGGGACCAAAGAATGATTGCGGTGAGGATAAAAATGCGAATGATGGTGCGGAAGGTATGTTTGCGAAGCGCGGGCCTGGGAGGTGGGATTGGATTAGTGGTCACTCTTTGAGAATAATGCTTGGGGCGCTGGTAGTTTCTCCCTTGCGACATAGAAGAGTCGCGAGGGTGGGGCGCGGGGATTAGATTAGCTTTCCTGAAGGCGTGGAGTGAGCGTTGACCGGGAGGTCCACGCTACAGCCGGCCAGGAGGCCGGCGCTACTCGAATCATCTGCCGACCAGGACGAAGGCTCCCCAGTAGTAGGGGAGGTCGTTGCCGTTGTGGGTTTTCTTTACTTGCTCGCGCGTTTCCAGCTGCGCTTCTTTCAATGCCTGGTGGATTTCCATTCCGGATAACCACTTGGTGTAGAAGCTCTGCATCAGATCGAGGGTTTCTTTGTCGGGCACGGACCATAGGGACATGAGGACCGATTGGGCGCCGGCCTCCTGAAATGCGCGACGGAGACCGAAGACGCCTTCACCATTTTTTACATCGCCCTGGCCGGTGTTGCAGGCGCTCAGGACTACCAGTTCCGTTCCTCTGAGGTTCATGCTGCCGGCTTCCATGGCGGTGAGCACGCCATTGTCGAGGTCTTCAGCGGCGGGTTTGCCGGCGAGGGTGCGGTTGGCTCCGGCGAAGTAGAGTCCGGAGCGGAGCATGGGGTCTTCTAATGCTGAGGATTCGATCTTGTCTGGGCTGAGGCGGGCGGCGTTGATTTGACGGGCCTTGAATTGCTGGTCGGGGAGGAAGAATCCGTGCGTGGCCATGTGGACTACGCGCGGACTCTCAGTTTGCTCCACCGCCCGCTTGAGGGCGAGATCTTTGGTATAGACGCTCGTCTTCCACTGGTGCTGCTGCATCAACTCCGCAATGGAATTCACTTCCAGGCCGGTTCCGGGCAGGGGCTTGAGCGTGTAGCCCTCGCCCTGATCGCGCTTGACCAGAGTGGGCGATAGAGCGTCGGGCGGCAAAGCTGCCATCAACACCGGCGATTGCTGCGTGAGAGCTAGCTGTTTCATGGCCGCGCGCTGTTGCTCGTCATTCAAGTCAAAGACGGGGTCGCCAACCAGCAACGCTGTGGCGGCGGAGGGTGGAGGCACGGAGCGCAGAATATCCCTGGTGCTGGAGACGAGGCGCAGATCGTATCGCTCCATCTGCAGTTTGCCGTCAGGCGACGGGATAATGCCGAGAGGGAGCTGGTTGAGAACGCCATCCGGAGAAAGATAGATGCGAGTGATTCCGGCAAGAGGCGTCTCGAGTGGTTTCCAGATCAAATCGTACGCATTTGCTCCGGGGAGGGTGGTTTGCGGACGGGATGCTCCGCGGGTTTGCACGGCGTGCTCGAAGCTTGTGGCTGCGTTGCCTTCGATCTGCTTGTCTTCACCGAGAAAAATGTACTTCGGCTGGTCTTTGGTTTCGTGCGTCACCACCAGCGCCACGTAGTAGCTGGCGCCGGTCCGCTTCTTGTCATAGAAGTCGAAGCGTGCGAACTCAACCGCCGCCTCTCCCGGCTTGAGTGCGCCGCGCACCTGCTGCCACGTAGCCCGCTCCAGCTTCGTCCGTTCCGCAAAGGCTGAGGAGCGCGCGACGAGCGCTTTCTCAATCTCGTTTGCTTCCGTCCGCAACTGGTCGATCTGCTTGCGCCACAGGTCGCGGTCCGGCGGCGCGACGTTGAGCAGAGCGGCGATTTGCGTGCGCTTGGCAGAAAGTTGCTGGAGCAGCTTGAGCGCCTCCGCGTCTCCCGATGCCTCAACCTGGCTGCGCATATTCGCAACGCTGCCGGCGATGAAGCTTTTTTCCCAGAGCAGCAGGTTGTACATGGAGCCGGTGAGTTGCGGGTCCTTTTCGCGGAAGCGGTGTACGAAGCTGAAATAAACTGGAAAGCGGTAAGCAACGGTATCGAGGAAGCCCAGCCTCTCCTTCTCGCTCATGTAAGTGAAGTTATGTTGGAACTGGTCAAATAGGTTGTCGAAGGCGCGTTGGAAGAAGGGCTGCGCCTCGGCGTACCTGCCCTGGTCGCCGTAAAGCAATGCGAGGTTGTTGAGATCTGTGGCGACATCAGGATGGTCTGGCCCGAGCGTCTTTTCGTCGATGCGCAGGGCGCGTTGGTAAAGAGGTTCCGCCGGGGCGTATTTTCCCTGCTCTCCATAGAGCGCGGCAAGGTTGTTGAGCCCCTTGGCGACGTCGGGATGGTCGGCTCCGAGCGCCTTTTCTTCGATGCGCAGAGCGCGCTGGTAAAGGGGTTCCGCTTGATCGTATCTCTTCTGGTCGTCGTAAAGCCATGCGAGATTGTTGAGATCCGTGGCGACCTCGGGATGGTTTGGCCCCAGCGCCTTTTCATCGATTCTGAGGGCGCGTTGGCAAAGGGGCTCCGCTTCGGAGTCCCTGCCCTGATCTACGTAGAGCACGGCGAGATTGTTGAGATCGGGGGTGATGCCGGAGTGGTTTGGCCCGAGTGCCTTTTCGTCGATGCGCAAGGCGCGCTGATAGAGGGGCTCAGCCTCGTCGTACTTGCCCTGGTATACATAGAGCAATGCGAGATTGTTGAGATCGGTGGCGATATCGGTAGGGTCGGGCCCGGCTGCTTTTTCGTCGATGTAGAGGGCGCGCAGGTAGAGAGGTTCCGCTTTGGCGTGTTGTCCCTGACGAAAATAGAGGGCGGCTAGATTGTTCAGGTCGGCGGCGACGCCGGGGTCCGCAGGCCCCAGAGCCTTTTCATCGATTCTGAGGGCGCGCAGGTAGAGAGGCTCGGCCTCGATGTACCTGCCTTGGTCTCCGTAAAGCGAAGCAAGATTGCTGAGATAGGTGGCCACATCCGGGGATTCAGGCCCCAGGGCCTTTTCCTGAATGCCGAGGGCTCGCAGGAAGAGAGGCTCGGCCTCGGAGTATTTGCCCTGGTCGTCGTAGATGGTGGCAAGATTACTGAGAGCGGTGGCAACCCTACTATCGTTGCGGCCAAATGTTGCGTCGGCTACCTTGAGCGCTTCAACGGCAATCGGGAGGGCTTCGGCGTACTTGCCTTTGTGCTCCAGATCCAACGTCTGCTCATTGAGCTTTTTCCAGCGCAATTCCTGGGCGCGCAGGGAGGTTGCGCCGAGCAGGGCGATCAGGAGCAGTGAGAAAACGAAAATGCGACCGCGCGATGAGGTCATCCGGGTGGCCTCCGGGAGATTTGTGGGTTGGCAGGCAGCGGGAAAAATGAATGAGGCGAGTATAGCATTCCGACTGGTTGAGGTCGGAGTAGAGTTTGTGGGCCGATTCCCATCCCAGCTGCAAAAAAACGAAGGTGCGGTGCTCTGACCCCGACCCAGAGGATACCCCGGTACCCCGGCGCCCAAGTGGGGCACCCGGAATCTGGGTGATGTGGTGCGACGCCCAAGTCGAGCATCCGGCCTATGCCGGCGCGCACAATCTTATGCCGGCTTCCAAGGCTGAGAGCGGCAATCGTAGTGGCCTATTCCGGCCGCAACTGTACGCTGAAGGTCGCATGACAATTCAGCTTGGGATTGAACTCGACCATATCTCCCAATTCGTCTTTGGTGATGTGGATATACATTGGCTTTTTCAGAGACTCGGGGAGATTCGTAATTCTCAATTGCCCGTCAGAACCTGTATAGGCTTCGAGGTCGAGCCGTTTCACGCTCAGCGGACCGTACTGAATGCGCGTGGTCATCTTTGCGGCAAAGATTGGTTTGGAGTCGGCTCCGGTGACCGTAATCAGGACAGAGCAGGGTCCAAGATCCGCCGATATCACGCTTGACGAAAATGCCTTTGCAGTGCCTTGCGAGTTTGCGGTGCGGGGACAATATGCCAGGGCGCATAACAAAATCAGGATGGATACATAGAGGTTACGCATGATATCAAGTATATTGCAGGTCACGAATGTGCGCAGGTTAGAGGTTTTATTCTGCGCAGGGCGTAGTATTCCGCCCTGGCCGGAGAAACTAGCACGTGGTGTCAGGGGCATCCGGTATCGGGGTGTTGTGGTGTCCCATCCTTTCGCACAGAACGCGAAAGGATGGGGCACGGAGATTCGTTGTTGTGAGGAGCTTTTGTTATTGCAGGCTGGCCATCAGGCCGTCTAGCGCGGATTTTGGGGGGCGCGTTACTGACTCGGGGAGGGTGGCGAGGGGGTCGTCTACTACGTTGAGCAGGTCGATGAATGTGGGCTTCTCAGTGTCGATGTAGAAGACGCCGGTTAGGATTTCGTTGTTGTCATGGGCTTCCATCAGGGTGCGGACGGCGTTGGCCTTGTCGGTGGGGTCGTAGTCCTCGTGGAGCTTGCGCAGGCGGAGGTTGGAGCCGTCGTGCATCTCCACTTCGTAGACTTCGCCGGAGCCGTAATCGACTTCAATGTCGTCGAAGCTGGCTACAAAGTCGATTTCGTTGATAGGCTCGTCGTTGTCCTGCATGAATTTGTAGCTCTTGGTCGATCCTTCGTGGTCGTTGAAGGTGACGCAGGGGCTGATTACGTCGAGCATCACCGTGCCTTTGTGGGCGATGGCGGCTTTGAGCATGGAGAGGAGCTGGCGCTTGTCGCCGGAGAAGGAACGGCCGACAAAGGTGGCGCCAAGCTGGATGGCCAGGGCGCAGGTATCGATGGCGGGGAGATCGTTGATGACGCCGGTTTTGAGGCGGGAGCCGATGTCGGCGGTGGCGGAGAACTGGCCCTTGGTGAGTCCATAGACGCCGTTGTCTTCAATGATGTAGATCATAGGCAGATTGCGGCGTAGCAGGTGGACGAACTGGCCCATGCCGATGGAGGCGGTGTCGCCGTCGCCAGAAACGCCGATGGTGGTCATGGTGTGGTTGGCGAGGATGGCACCAGTCGAGACCGAGGGCATGCGGCCGTGGACGCTGTTGAAGGAGAATGAGCGGTTCATGAAGTAGGCGGGGCTCTTGGAGGAGCAGCCGATGCCACTCATCTTCATAACGTGCTCGGGCTCGACACCCATCTCCCACATGGCGTCGATGATGCGCTCGGAGATTGCGTTGTGGCCGCAGCCGGCGCAGAGGGTGGTTTTGTTGCCGCGGTACTCAAGAACCGGAAGGCCGATGTGATTCACTTTGGGGGTTGGAGTAGCGGTGGCCATCAGAGGCCCTCCTTGGTAGCAAACTCTTCAGTGATGGTGCGGGCATCGATAGGCAGCCCGTTGTAGTGGAGGATGCTGCGCAACTTAACCACTTGGTCAGAGGGCAGGTCGAGCTTGAGCAGGCTGAGCAACTGCGCATCGCGATTCTGCTCGACGACGTAGACGCGCTCGTGCGAGGCAACGAAATCGTGAATCTCGTGCGCGAAGGGATAGGCGCGGATGCGCATGTAGTCCACATCCTGTGAGTATTCCTTTTTGATCTGGTCAAGACTTTCGCGGAGGGCAAAATCGGTGCTGCCGAAGGCAAGGAAGCCGATCTTCGAGGTTCCGTCTTTCACCGTGATTGGAGCGGGCACGAGCTTGCGCGCATTCTCAAATTTGCGTGACAGGCGCTCCATTACCGCGACGTATTCGTCGGGCTTTTCAGTGTAGGCGGCGGCGTCATTGTGACCGGAACCGCGTGTGAAGTATGCAGCCTTGGGATGGCGGGTTCCAGGGAGCGTGCGCCAGCCGATGGCGTCACCGTCCACATCGCGATAGCGGGCAAAGCTGCCCAGGCGTTTGAGATCCTCGGCAGTCAGCACCTTGCCGCGGTCCTGCGGAGTTGTGGGATAGTCGAAGGGCTCGGACATCCAATTGTTCATGCCCAGGTCAAGATCGCTGAGAACGAAGATTGGAGTTTGGAGGCGCTCGGCCAGGTCGAAGGCGGCATAGGCCAGCTCGAAACACTCCTTCACATTGCCGGGCAGCAGCACAACATGCTTGGTATCGCCGTGGGAAAGAAAGGCCACGCTGAGCAGATCGGACTGCTGGGTGCGCGTGGGCATCCCTGTGGACGGGCCGGTGCGCTGCACGTCGAAGATGACGCCGGGAATTTCGGAATAGTAGCCGAGGCCGGCAAATTCAGCCATCAGGGAGATGCCCGGCCCGGATGTGGAGGTCATGGAACGCGCTCCGGCCCAGCCGGCTCCAAGGACCATTCCGATGGCGGCCAGTTCATCTTCAGCCTGGACGACGGCAAAGGTCGCCTTGCCATCCGGCGTAACGCGGAATTTCTTGAGAAGGTCGGTGGTCGCTTCAATCAACGAGGTGGACGGCGTAATGGGATACCACGCCACTACTGTGACGCCCGCAAAGACCGCGCCCATGCCGGCCGCGGCATTGCCGTCGATGATGATCTTGCCTGCGGTGCGGTCCATGCGCTCAATGAAATAGGGATCCCGCTTGGTGAATTTTTCAACTGCGTAGTCGCGCCCGGCTTTAACCGCGCCGAAGTTGAGATCGAAGACTTTCTGCTTTTTGGCGAACTGCTTGCGGAGGCTGTGCTCCACCACCTCCAGGTCGATGGAGAGCAGGTGGGCAACGACGCCTACGTAGACCATGTTCTTTACCAGCTTGCGCAGCTTGGCTTCAGGGCAGATAGATGCCGTGATCTTGTCCAGCGGCACGGGGTAGAAGATGACGTCGTCGCGATACTGCTTGAGGTTGAGGTTCTCCTCATAGATGGCCACGCCGCCGGGCGGCAGAGCCAGCGCATCTTCGCGCGCAGTATCGGGGTTGAGTGCGACCAGGACTTCCGCGCCACGCTTGCGGGCTACATAGCCGTCTTTGCTGGCGCGGATGGTGTACCAGGTGGGAAGGCCGGCGATGTTCGAAGGGAATAGGTTCTTTCCGCTGACCGGGACGCCCATACCGAAGATGCTCTTCAGGAGCACGCTATTGGCAGATTGCGAGCCGGAGCCGTTCACCGTTGCCACGTTAATGCTGAAGTCGTTGATTACACGTGCTTTCGTGCTGATTACGCCCTGTTCTTGACTCAGGGCGAGGTCGCCTGTCGCCATGTGGCGGGATCCCTTCCTAGGAGTTCTGGAAAGCGTCTACTTCTTTCTCAAATGTGATTATAGTCACTTTCTGTTTTTGTCGCTTCCCGGTTGGTGGCAGGGCGGTAACCATTTAGTTCCCTTTTGGAAGGGCGCGTGGCACCTGGAGCGGGAAGTCTGTGACGGAACTGGATGGATGCGGACGGAGAGCATTCATCGTTCACCGATTTCCGAAAGCCCAGACCTACCAATTCTCCATCCATTCGATTCGTTAGAAACCGTTTTTGATTCGACAGGGAATGAATAAACCGGCAGGCTGCCAGGTCCTCCTCGCGACGGCAAATGAAATACAATCGCTACAAACCATGAGCAAGCCCCGTCAATGATGACCATCAGCAAAAAGCGAGTCCTTTTCCCAGCCGCCAACAACGGTTTCTCGCTCATCTCAGGCGAGAAATTGCTGGCGATTTACTCCACAATGCTCAAGTGCCGCATGATTGAGGATCGTGCGTGCGTCCTGCTCAAAATGAAAAAAATGAACAGGCATGTCGATGCGGGACAAGAGGCAATTGCCGCCGCAGTTGGGATCGACCTGCTGCCCGAAGATACCGTGAGGGTGGTTCCTGGCGGTCTCATCTATCTTTTTATCAAAGGCCTGCCGCTGAAGAAGCTGTTTGCACGAGGTTTGAATGGAGTCGACCCGGCTTTGAGTCTCGCCGAACAGCTGAAGCTGGCTATCGCGGATGCCGTTGCGTTCAAGATGAATAAGAACAATAAGATAGTGGCGGTTTTCTCAAGTAGTGAATGGACTCATCTTGAATCGTGGCTTGAGGCTTTGAAGTTTGCGGGCGCTGAGAGGCTGCCGATTCTTTTCGTCTCTCAGTGCACGAATCGGGGGGCGGGACCCGACAAGCGGAGCAACGGAAGTGGTGGCAAGCTGAAGGCAAAGTCCTATGGTTTTCCCGCCATTGCTGTGGAAGGCAATGATGCGGTCGCTGTTTATCGCGTGGCCTGCGAGGCCGTTGCGCATGCACGCAAGGGAGATGGGCCTACGCTTATCGTATGCCAGCGCTGGCAGGAAGGTGACCCGCTGCAGAATATGGAGAACTACCTCGACCGCAAGGGGTTGTTCAGCGAGAAGTTCAGGCGGCAGGTGGAGAGCGGGTTTCTTGCGAAGTTGGACGCGGCGATTGGAGCATGAGGTTGGTCGCTATTTGATACATTCTGTTATGGATAAGCATCGTTATCACATAGAGCTGTGATCTTAGGCACATCCAAATCCCACTTGGCGGTATCAATGTTCCCACGGACACTCTTTGGGGAGAGCCTGGTGCGTAGAACGTGGCTGCAGGAAAGCGGCACGTTTGTTTTCACCGGGTTGCGAGAGGTTACTAGAGAAGGCTTTTTTCCTTTCTATTTCCTCCCCCGAGATATGGTCAGGAAGTCAGCGGTTCGATGCCTGTGGTTCTCACGTTGCGGCGAGAAACGGGCCGGATTGCGACCCGTTCGGGCGTTGAAGGGGGGAATCATGCAGAGTGCCGTTCATGAGGTCCTGGGTTCGAATGAGAGACTGCTGATCGATCAGGCGATAGCAGCGCATCAGGACCGGCCCGGAGCGCTGCTGGGAATCCTGGAGGCGGTGCAATCGGCCAATCCTCATAAATATTTATCGATGGAGTCGCTGCGCTATATCGCGGAGGAGACCGGGGTGCCCGCGGCCAGAATTTATAGCGCCGCAACTTTTTACGCGCTCTTCAATCTCGATCCGCAAGGCGACAACGTGATCTGCGTCTGCCGGGGGACGGCCTGCCACACGCGGGGTTCGCGCGATTTGCTGGAGAAACTTTGCCTCGACCTGGGGCTGAGCGAGCATGAGGCGGGCGACACGACCGAAGCCGACAAGCTGGCGCTAACCACCCCCGACCAGAGATTCACGATTCGCACCGTGGCCTGCTTTGGGCAGTGTGCGCTGGCCCCGGTAGTTGAGGTGAACCACCACATTCTGAGCCACGTGAACGAGCGCACGTTGCAGCGGGAAGTGAAGGCGCTGATGCCGGGGAGGAAATGATGCAGCGAATTCTGGATATAGGCGCGTTCAATGCGGTGCGCGAGTCAGGGCTTGCGAAGGTGATGCCAGCGGTTCCGCGGCTTACGGTGGGCATGGGAACCTGCGGCCGCGGCAACGGAGCTGAAGAGGTTTATCACGCACTGAATGAGGGGATCCAGCGGAACGGGCTGGATGTGCTGCTGACCGGAGTCGGCTGCCTGGGTTCGTGCTTTCAGGAGCCGCTGGTGAGCGTGCGGCTGCCGGGCAGTCCGCTGGTGGTGCTGCACCATGTGCGTGCGAACGACGCGGGAAGGATTTTGGAAAGCCTGTCGACTGGGATACTGCCTGCCGATCTGATCTATTGCAAGGTGGAGGAATGGGATTACATTACTGCGCACTTGAAATATGGGCAGGGCTATCCGGATGTGGCGGCCTGGAACGCGATTCCGTTTTTCAAAGGGCAAAAGAGGATTGTGTTGCGTAACTGCGGGTTGATCAATCCTGAAGATATTGAGGAGTACATTGCGGTCGGCGGGTACCAGGCGCTTTATAAAGTGCTGATCGACGGTCGACCGGATGCGGTGATCGAGCAGATCAAGGCGGCGAGGCTGCGCGGGCGGGGCGGCGCGGGATTTCTGACGGGCAACAAGTGGGATTTTCTGGCCAAAGCGAAGGCGGAGACAAAGTACATTATTTGCAACGCGGATGAGGGCGATCCTGGCGCGTACATGAATCGCAACGAGATTGAGGGCGATCCGCACTCACTGCTGGAAGGAATGATTATTGGCGCTTACGTGATGGGCGCTACCGAAGGAATTGTTTATGTGCGCGCGGAGTATCCGCTGGCCGTGCGGCGGCTGACCAAGGCGATCGAGCAGGCGCGGGCTTATGGATTGCTGGGCACCGATGTTCTGGGGCGCGGGTTCAACTTCAATATCGACCTGGTGCAGGGCGCAGGGGCATTTGTTTGCGGCGAGGAGACGGCTCTGATTGCGTCGCTTGAAGGCTTTGCCGGGAGGCCGCATCCACGGCCACCGTTTCCAGCGCAGAGAGGGCTTTGGGGCAAGCCGACCAACATCAACAACGTGGAGACCTGGTGCAACATTGCGCCCATCGTTACGCGCGGTCCGGCGTGGTTTGCCGAGACGGGCAGCGTGAAGAGCCCGGGGACGAAGGTCTTTTCGCTGGTGGGCAAGGTGCGGAACACGGGCCTGGTGGAGATGCCACTGGGCACGCCGCTGAAGAGCTTTATTTATGACATTGGGGAAGGCACGGGGACGGGACGCCGCGTGAAGGCGGTACAGACCGGCGGACCGTCGGGCGGTTGCATTCCGGTGGAGATGCTGGATACGCCGGTGGACTACGAGAGCCTGACGCAGATTGGCTCCATCATGGGCTCCGGCGGCATGGTGGTGATGGACGAAGACAACTGCATGGTGGATGTGGCGCGATACTTTGTCGAGTTCACCCACTCGGAGTCCTGCGGCAAGTGCGTGCCTTGCAGAGTGGGGCTGAACAAGGCGCTGCGTATTTTGAATTCGATCACTGAAGGCAGCGGAAGCCGGGATCACCTGGGGCTGCTGGATGAGTTGGGGCGGATGATTCGCGAATGCTCGCTGTGCGGGCTGGGACAGTCTGCACCGAATCCGGTGCTGACCACCATCCGGCATTTTCGCGAGGAGTATGAGGACCACATCGTTGCGCATCGCTGCCGCGCGGGGGTTTGCCAGGAGCTGGCGCTCTCACCGTGTGAAAACAGTTGCCCGCTGCGCATGAATATTCCGCGCTTCCTGGAGCTTTACCAGGAGGGGCGGCTCGAAGATGCGTTCGAGTCGGTGATTCTGGACAATCCATTGCCGGCATCGACGGGCCGCGTGTGCCAGCACCCTTGCGATAACAGATGCCGCCGTCAATCGTTCGATGAAGTGGTGAACATGCGCGAGGTGCATCGCTCCATTGCGGACCAGATTTATGATTCCGATCTTTTTGAGCCGATGCTCAAGCGGATTGTGGCGCGGCGGCTTCCAGCGACGGGTCACAAGGTTGCCGTGGCCGGCTCCGGACCGACCGGACTGACGGCTGCATTCTACCTGGCCATGCTTGGGCACGACGTAACAATTTTCGAAGAGCGGAACGAAGCGGGCGGAATGCTGCGCTACGCCATTCCCGAGTACCGGCTGCCGAAATGGATGCTGCGGCGGGAGCTGGATTTCATTGAGGGAGTGGGCGTGAAGATGGAGTTCGGCGTCAGAGTGGGAATCGATCTGCCGTTGAACGAACTGGCGACTCGCTTCGATGCGGTCTTTCTTTCGATTGGAACGTGGAAGGAATCGTGGCTCTATCTTCCCGGAACGGAGTTGAACGGGGTGCATCCGGCGCTGCCGTTCCTGGAGTCGGTGGCCAAGAGGGAAAAGGTGGAGATGGGCTCGCGCGTGACGGTGATTGGCGGCGGCAATGCGGCCATTGATTCGGCGCGAACCATGCTGCGGATGGGAGCACAGGTCACTATTCTTTACCGGCGTGAGCGTAAGGATATGCCGGCTATCGACGAGGAGATTCAGGCGGCCGAGGATGAGGGCGTGCGGTTTGTTTTTCTCGCCGCGCCGCATCGCATTGTTGGCGACGCGGACGGAAATGTGAAGGCCATTGAGATCGTGAAGACGCGGCTGGGCGAATATGACAAATCCGGACGCAAGCGGCCGATTCCTACCGACGAGGTGCAGCGCTTCGAGTGCGACAGCGTGATTCTCGCTGTGGGCGAGACGTTCGATCAGGATTTCTGCCGCGCCTCGGGACTGGAACTGAAAGAAGAGGGAACCATCGTCGTGGATCGATTCTCGTTGGAGACCAGCCGTCCGAATTTCTATGCGGGCGGAGACGTGATCACCGGCGCATCGAACGTCTCCAATGCGATGGGCGGAGGCAAACAGGCGGCGCGGAAGATCGACGAACGATTGATGGGCGAGAGCCGCTGGAAACGGCTCTTTCCCGATTTCGAATACAGCCGCCAGACGCCGGGAGAGCCGAGCCTCAGCCGACGTCACGAGGCTCATGCCGTGGACGCAAAGGTTCGCGTTCGCTCGGAGCGAGAGGTGATTCCAAGCTTGAGCCCAGAAGAGGCGCTGGAGGAATGCCGCCGCTGCCTGCGCTGCGATTTGAGAATCACCGCCAGCGCAACCTGAGGCCCGTGGAGTGAGAAAGGAGCGTCGCGTTGACTAACAAAACGATTTCAGTTCGCATTGATGGGGAACTGGTGACCGCCCAAGAAGGGCAGACAATTCTGGAGGCGGCGCGCGCCAACGAGAAGCAGATTCCGACGCTCTGCTATTTGAAAGGCCTGAGCGCGGTGGGCGCGTGCCGGGTGTGCATGGTGGAGCTTGCCGGGACCGACCGCCTGCTGCCCTGCACTACGCCTATGCAGGAGGGAATGTCAATCAAGACGGCCTCAGCGAAACTGACGCTCTACCGGCAGATGGCGGTCGAGCTGCTTCTTGTTGAGCGCAACCACATCTGTTCGGCGTGCGTTTCAAACAGCCACTGCGAACTGCAATCTCTGGCGCGATCGCTGGGCGTCACGCACGTGCGCTACTCCTACAACAATCCCCGGCTGCCCGTGGATATGACCCACAGCCGATTTGTGCTGGATCACAATCGCTGTATTCTGTGCACACGCTGCGTGAGGGTTTGCGCGGAACTGGAGGGAGCGAATGTGTGGGAGGTTGCTTCGCGTGGAATTTATGCACGCATCGTGAGCGACCTGAGGGACGATTGGGGGCAGGCGCAGAACTGCACCGGCTGCGGCAAATGCGTGCAGGCATGCCCGACAGGCGCGCTTGCGGAAAAAGGATTTTCGGTGCAGGAAATGGCGAAGCAGTGCGATGCTGTCAGCCGTCTCGCCATGCAAAGAACGAATCACGGCAACGGTTCGCATCCGGGTTGAAGATCGAAGCCTCTCACGTTGCCGCGCTTAGAGCAGGTTTTCATTCATCACCAGTGCGACAGCACCGCGCAAGCGCGCCCTGTTACCTTCCTGTGCGGGACGAAGGCCGGGTGCCTTGATGGATGGATTGCGGCGCATTTCCGCTTCAATCCGCGGGCCTGCGTATTGCCACAGCGTGGTAATGTCGCCAACAACCACGATCTCACCGGGCGCCAGAGCCGATGCGATCATCTGCATTCCGCGGCCGAGTGCAATACACATTTTATCGATGGACTGCGTGGCAGCCGCGTCTCCTTCTTCAGCTAATTTGAGAAGAGGCTCGAACGACGCGGATGGCTTGCCCGCGATCTCAGCGTAATAACGCATTCCGGCCCGATTGGAGGCTACGGTCTCCCAGCACCCCCTGCTTCCGCACGAGCATGGCAATCCATTCGGGTCGACCTGCACATGCCCGAACTCTCCGGCAAAGCCGCCTTCGCCGCGGAGGATTCTACCGTTTGCAAAAATTCCTGTACCGAGTCCCTCGGAAACATTCACGACGACCAGGTCGTGCATTCCGTCACTCAAGCCAAACCAGATTTCCGATAATGCGCAGGCGTTGGCCACGTTATCCGCAACGACAGGCAAGCCAGTAGCTTCTTCAACGCGAGACTTGATGCGGCCGATGGGCCAGTGGATGTTGGGCGCGAAGACGGGCTTTTCCAAGTTGGACTTATCGAGCTGAAGGTCAAGACGGCCGGGCAAACTCATGCCGATGCCGTCGAAAGACCGGCCGTTGTGATCGGCAATCATCTTTTCGATTGCTTTCACAATTGCGCCGATTACCAGCTGGGGATTCACGGGGAGGTCGATTAGTCTTTGCTCAAGAATATTTCCGCCCAGGTCCGTTACGGCCAGAGTGGTTTGCGCGGGGTGAATATCCAATGCAAGGACGCCGCGCTCGCTGTTCAGATTCAAGAAGGTTGGCCTGCGGCCGCGAGGAAGACGGCCCAGCGATCCTTCGACGATCCATTTTTCAGTGAGTAACTCCTCGACAATGAGCGAGACGGTGCTTCGCTGAAGGCCCGAGACGCGAGCGAGGTCTGCGCGCGAAACCGGTTGGCGGGTACGAATCTGGTTGAAGATGAGATTGCGATTGATCTGCCGCGGGATTTTGTTTGAGGCGCTCAGATTGTTTGTGAAGGATAAACGCGGAGTGGGCATTTAGGCACTTTCCATCTGCGAACTGCCCAGGGCGCCAGGAATCGAGACCCGGGGCATCCGCTATTGATACGACAAACTTTCAGAAAAACTAAACAACGTAAGTGGAGGACGAAATCTTACCGCCGCGGCCCGTCCAGTTCGTGTGGAAGTACTCGCCGCGGGGCTTGTCGACGCGCTCGTAGGTGTGCGCGCCGAAAAAGTCGCGCTGCGCTTGCAGCAGATTGGCGGGTAGCCGTGCGGTGCGGTAGCCGTCAAAAAATGCCAGGGCGGTGGAGAACGCCGGTGTAGGCACGCCGAGTTCAACGGCATGGATCAGTGCCTTGCGCCAGGACGGCTGGTATTGATTGAGCGCTGAAGAGAAGAAGCTGTCGAGCAGCAGATTATCGATGTTTTTGTTTTTCTCGAAGGCCTCTTTGATCTTGCCCAGAAAGCGGCTGCGAATGATGCATCCGCCACGCCACATCAGCGCGATGCCGCCCATATTCAGGTTCCAGTCATTCTCTTTGGCGGCGGCCCTGAGCAGCATATAACCCTGTGCGTAGGAGACGATCTTGGAACTGTAAAGCGCGCGACGAACATCTTCAATGAACGCGGCGCGGTCGCCGACAGAGGATTTGGTGCGCGGTCCTTCAAGAATTTTCGAGGCTTCAACTCGTTCGTCCTTGAGCGCGGACAAACAGCGCGCAAAGACCGACTCGCCAATGAGAGTTACCGGCTGGCCCAAGTCGAGCGAGCTGAAGACAGTCCACTTGCCCGTGCCTTTCTGGCCGGCTGTATCAAGGATCTTATCGACCAGCGGCCTGCCGTCTTCGTCTTTCTTGGCGAAGATCTGGCTGGAAATTTCGATGAGGTAACTGTCGAGCTCGCCCTTGTTCCAGTCGACGAATATTTCGTGCAGCTCATCGGCGGTGAGTCCAAGGCCGCGTTCGAGCAGATTGTAGGCCTCGCAGATCAACTGCATATCGCCGTACTCGATGCCGTTGTGGACCATTTTTACAAAATGACCGGCACCGTTTTCGCCCACCCAGTCGCAGCAGGGGGCTCCATCTTCAACCTTGGCGGCGATGGACTGAAGGATTGCCTTCACGTGCGGCCACGCAGCGGGATTGCCGCCGGGCATGATGGAGGGACCGAAGCGTGCGCCTTCTTCGCCGCCGGAAACGCCGGTGCCGATGAAGAGGATTCCTTTATCGGCCAGATATTTTGTGCGCCGATTGGAATCGGTAAACAGCGAGTTACCGCCGTCGATGATGATGTCTCCCGCTTCAAGGTGCGGCAGCACCTGCTCGATTGTCTGGTCGACCGAAGCGCCAGCTTTGACCATCAGCATGATGCGGCGGGGCCGCTTGAGCAGGCTGGCCAGTTCTTCAATGGAGTGTGCTCCGACGACCTGGGTGCCCTTGGCTTCATCGGCGATGAAGTCGTCCACCTTTGAAACGGTGCGGTTGAAGACGGCTACTTTGAAGCCGTGGTCGTTCATGTTGAGGACAAGATTTTGCCCCATGACTGCGAGGCCAATAAGACCGATGTCACATGATGCTTCTGACATACATTCTCCTAGATCTCTGAGTGTTAATTATTGCAAAATCAATTTCGCGCCAATCATTATTGGCAATTTATGTTGCGGGCATCGGGAAACGCAAGGAAGGTAATACTCGCGGGTGCAAAGGTGATTTTTCCTGCCCGCGTGGCCGTTCCATGCAGTTCAGGAAGGGCATCGTCGGGGCCAAGATTGAGTTCGCTTCCATTTAAAAAAACTACTCTGTCTGTCAGATCGCGCGCCGTGAGATTGTAGCGTTCTGACACCGTGGAAGCTTGAATGGATTGCGCGTCAGTCTCGCTGGTATTTAGCGCCAGCAGCGTGACGCCGCCGGGGTGATTGCGCAGGCAATGCGCAAAGAGGTGCAAATTTGGAGCGGGCGAGGGGCCGGGGTCGAGCACGGTGGTTCCCATCAACTTGCGCCAAATGAACGCTGACCAATAGTTGGGACGCGGGGTGTAAGTCCTGGTATCGATCAGTGCATAGTCGCTGGCGGCAAACGTGTTATGCATAGTTACCTGAACGCCGCGTTTAGCAAGGGTTCCAAGCTGGTTGAGATAGCGGAAGCTATCAAGATAAGTCGAGGCCCAGCGATCGCCTCCGCAGGCAGCCTGAGCTGTTTCAGTGAGCCACAACGGTTTGCCGGGCTCAAAGCGGTCGCGGAGATTGCTGTAGAATTCCTCGACAAGTCCGGTCTTACCGAGCCACTTTTCAGACAGTGCCGCATCCAGGTTTGTGTTTGCATCCCCACCGTAGGCCGCGCAGCGGCTGGAGGCTGCTCCGTAAAAATGGTAGGAGAATGCGTCGAAGATCGGGCCGGTAGCCTCTATCAAATCCGCAGTCGGGAGCGCGGGAATGGCAGCAACCGTAGCCGGAGTGGCCTCTCCTGAACCGCCGGGGCCGAGGAACAACATATCGGGCAAGTACTGCTTTTGAAATGCGTGGAAGACTGCCATATCGCGGCCGAAGTCTGCGGCACTGTAATTTTTGGGTGCGCCACCACCGTCCATGGCGATGTTTGGCTCATTCATAAACTCCGCTGCAGCAATGCTGCCGCCGACGGATTTGGTATATGAAACCCACTGTTGCGCAAGATTCGGGGTCCACACGCCGGAGGCGTCGCGGGTTCCCGGACTGATGGCGAAGGAAGTTACAATCTTCGCATCCACGGCTTGCGAAAAGTCGATCACGCCTTTCCACTCCTGTCGCGTGAGCACTCCGTTGAACCCTTTGGGCGGGGTGGACGGCGAAGGTTCGTCGGAGTTTTGGAAGTAAGTATTATTGGCCCAGGTGCCGCTGATGCGAACGTATGCAGGTCCCAGAGCTGCCGCGAGTTTGCGAAGCCGGGGATTGGTCAGATCGATGGGAGGCCGGTATTGAAAGCGGGATTGGTCCTCATCGGCTGACTTATCCGATGGCGCTTCCTTAGTCGTGGACTGAGTTGCATTCCCCGGCTGGTCATATGGCTTCCAGAATCTCCCACCTGTAACTTCGACCATTTCGATGTTATAGGACTGAAAGCGCTCATCGATTGTGGCGACGCGCGGCATGGTCGCGGGAGAAACCCTGGCCGGCGACGCGCTCTCTTGTCCGGCAAAACACTTCGTTATTCCAAGCACGGCCAGAGCTGTACTTGTGATGAGCGCGATTATTTTGTTTCTATTCATACTGGCGACTCCTCGTCGTATTTATGACCTTCGAACTCTTTTTCTTATGGTACCCAGGAGTCCTTGGTTGATCCTGTTCGATGCCTACACGCCGCTGAATGCTGAAAAGCCGCCATCGACTGGGATCACTACGCCGGTTACAAACTCCGAGGCGGGCGAGAGCAGCCAAAGGACGCAGCCAAACAGATCTTTTGATTCTCCCAGGCGGCCCATCGGCGTGTGCCCGATGATCGTCTTGCCACGCGGGGTCCAGTCGCCAGTCTCCTTGTCGGTCATCAAAAAGCGGTTCTGATTGGTGAGAAAAAACCCGGGGGCGATGGCGTTAACGCGAATCTTTGGTGTGTATTCCTGAGCCATGTGCACAGCCAACCACTGGGTAAAGTTGCTGACCGCAGCCTTTGCCGCCGAATAAGCGGGGATGCGGGTGAGGGGACGGAAGCTGTTCATCGACGAGATATTGAGGATTACGCCGTAGCCCTGCTCCACCATCACTTTGCCAAATGCTTGCGAGGGCAGAATCGTTCCCAGCACATTCAATTCGAAAACCCAGCGAATGGCGTCGGCGGGAAGATCGAAGAATTTCAAGTCGGGGCTGGTTGTGGCCTGGGGCTTATTGCCACCCGCGCCGTTGATCAGGCAATCGAGCTTTCCGAAATGGCTCACGACCTCGTGAGCTGTCTGGCCGATGCTTTCGCGATTGAGCACGTCGCACTTGAAGAAGGTGAGTTGCTTGCCGCGCTTTCCGAAACCCTCAATCAGCGCGTTGCCGGCTTCAGCATTCACGTCGAGAATGGCGACTTTTGCGCCGCATCCGGCAAGTGCGTGGGCAATTTCCCCACCCAGAACCCCGGCGCCGCCAGTAATGGCCACGGTCTTCCCTGTGAAGTCGTACATCTTCGTCAGTTCCGCCAAATCGAAGGAGAGATTGTTTGCATTCTCCTGCTTCTGCCCACTTGCATCGGCTGTTTCCTTTTCCAATTTGTACCCCTTTTCAAAATTACGTCAGTTGATCTTGTTCGATCGATCTGCACTTAAAGCCGGCTGCGGTGCGCCCACAGCCCTAATCCTGGATTGGCGATAAAGAAAATCTCTTCGCCGTCGACTTTGTTTTGTCCGTGGCTTAGTTTGGCGGGATCGTAACACTTGAGCATGGTCGCTAGATCGCCATATTCAAAGCCCGCACTCTCAATTTCTTTTTTGGTGAGGTGGCCGGGACACCAGGTGATTTTGAATCGGCCTTCGGAAGAACCGTGAATAAGGTGCGCGGCGGCGCTCAGATCGTTGGCCAGATCGGGGTTGGCTTCAACTGCCTTGAGCGTTGCCGGTGTGCCGAAGTAGCCGTATTTGCGAATCAGTGCGTCGATGGTTTTGTCTTCGCCAAATTCTTTTACGCCCGGAGCGAGAATGATCAGTTCAGCGCCGTCGGCCAGCGCCATTCGGGTGCGATAAATGGCTTTGTTGCCGAGCCAGGTGGAGTGGAACTCACTGGGATCGAGATAGACGACGGCCTTTTTGATGGGCTCGTCGAGCATCTCAAAGTTGACCGCGAGACTCAATTCGGATGCAAGAGTGAAACACTCGACGTCATCGCCGATAAACAGGCCGCGCACGGCCAGAGTGTTGTTTGCTCCGCGCCCTACCACGGTGTGCACATAGACGATGGGCAGATGGTGGAGGAAACGATCGGCGGCGGAGTTGATCACGTTGCGCACGGGATTGAGCGCGCGGCCCATGATGCGCTCCATTCCGTAGACGGCGCCCAGATAGTGGCTGCGGTTGATGCCTTCGCGGCCACCCGTGCCCACCAGAATGTTTTTGGTGTAGTTTGCCATGCCGATAACTTCATGGGGCACGACCTGGCCTATGGAAAGGATGAGGTCGAAGCCGCCTTGCGAGATAATCTTGTTCACCTGCGCGGGCCACGCATAGTTCAGTTTGCCTTCTGACTGCTCGTGAATATATTCGGCCGGAACTTCGCCTAGGGTCTCGATATCCGTTCGCCAGTTATGAACGCGGAAAAGATCCTGCGGCACTTCGCCGAACATGTGCGAGATCTGATCGGGCCGCATAGCCGTATGCGTGCCGAGTGCGGGAAGAATTGCCTTGAGGCGGTCGCCATAGTATTGCCATGCATAGCGAGTAAGCTCGCCGGCACGGGAATGCTCGCGGCTCTGGTCTGGAGGCACGGCCAAGACTTTGTTACGGGGGCCAAGCTTGGCCAGGCTCTCCGTCAGCAGGTCGTTCAACTGTTGCGGAGTGAGATCGGTATCGAGACTTCCAACTGCGCAGTAAAGGCTCATGCGGCTAACTCCACTTTTTTTAATCCGGGTGCAAGAAGAACGATGACAAGGAATGCTGTAAGGTAGGCGGAGGCGGCGATAGCGAAGAGACTGGCGTAACTGTGCGTGAATTGCAAAATGTAGCCGGTACCGTTCATAAACAAGGCGCCGCTCGCTGCCCCCGCCATGCCGCCGATTCCGACAACAGAGCCCACGGCGCTGCGCGGAAACATATCCGATGAAGTGGTGAAGAGGTTAGCCGACCATCCCTGGTGTGCCGCCGTCGCCAGGCTGAGCAGTCCGATGGCGACCCATTCCGAGCTGAGATAGTTGACCAGAAAGACGGGGACTATTAGGCAAGCGCAAGTGAGCATGGCCGCAAGTCGCGCGCGAGTGGTTGTAAGCCCGAAGCGGCGGAAAGGAGCGGGCAACCAGCCTCCGGCGATGCTGCCTGCGGTGGAGGAGCTATAGACGATGATGAGCGGTAGTCCGAGATGGGCAATATCCAGATGGAATTTTGCGCTGAAATAAGAGGGAAGATAGAAAAGGAAGAACCACCAGATGGGATCGGTGATGAACTTGCCCGCGGTAAATGCCCAGGTCTGACGATGACCGAGCAATTTGCGCCAGGGTACGAATGGACCCATCTCCTCGGCAGCTTCCTGGTAGATATGCCGCAGTTCGGCGCCGGTGAGCGTGGGGTGGTTGCTGGGCTTGCGATATTTTCGGTACCAGAGAATGATCCACGTCGCACTGAAGAGGCCTGTGACCAGGAAAGCCGCGTGCCAGCCGTAGTAGATGGTGACCCAGGGAACGATGATGGGCGCCAGAATCGCGCCTAGATTTGTTCCGGAGTTGAAGATGCCGGTAGCCAACGAGCGTTCGCCCTGCGGGAACCACTCGGCCGTGGTCTTAATGGCGGCGGGGAAATTGCCTGATTCGCCCAGGCCTAGCGTGAAGCGCATAATGCCGAACTCCAGTACCGAGTTGGCTAGAGCGTGGCCCATGGCCGAGAGGCTCCAGACGGCCATGATGACCATGTAGCCGATGCGCGTGCCGACCTTGTCAATGAAGCGTCCCGCTACCAGCAGGCCAATTGCATAGGCGACCATAAAGAGGGCAGTGATGTGGCCGTATCCCACTTCTGTCATCCCGATGCCGTGTTCACTGATCGGTTTCATAAGAGTGGGCTTGAGTATGGCAAGGACCGAACGGTCCATATAGTTGATGGAAGTGGCGGCGAAAAGCATGGCGCAGATAGTCCAGCGCACGTGCCCGATCCGTGCGCCGAGGGACGACAAGTCTTTGTCCTGCGTGGCCAAATCCGCTTTTGTAGCCATTTATGGCTCCTTATAATTTGTATGCTTTTTTTACCAGCCCGTTGGCTAGGTCGTGCGCTACTTCGAATGCTTCGTCTTCTTCCAGGCGGTGTTCGTTGACGAGCCGGGCCAGGAATGCGCAGTCCATGCGCCGCGCCACATCGTGCCTTGCGGGAATGGAGAGAAAGGCGCGGGTGTCGTCGTTGAACCCTACAGTATTATAGAAGCCCGCCGTCTCCGTGGTCTGCTGGCGGAAACGCAACATGCCTTCGGGACTGTCCTGAAACCACCACGCGGGGCCGAGGCGCAGGCAGGGATAATGCCCGGCCAGCGGAGCAAGCTCGCGGCTATAGGTCGACTCGTCGAGCGTAAAAAGAATGATGGTGAGTTTGGTCTCGTTGCCGAAACGGTCGAGCAAGGGGCGCAGCGCGTCAACGTAGTTTACTGGACGGGGAATGTCCGCGCCAACGTCGCGGCCGTAACGTTCATGGAGTTTGCGATTATGATTGCGCGTGCTGCCCGGATGAATCTGCATTACCAGTCCATCTTCCAGGCTCATTGCGGCCATCTCGGTTAGCATCTGCGCGCGGAAGAGCTCCTGCTGCAAACGGTCGGCGTTGCCGGAGAGGACGCGGCGATAAAGCTCCGCTGCTTCAGTGGCGGAAAAATCGGCAGTCTGTGCAGTGGGATGGCCGTGATCGGTTGCCTTGCAGCCGAGCGTGATGAAGCGAGCGCGCGCCTCCTGCAGTGCGTTCAGGTAGCCGGCCCACTCGGTTGTGTCTTCGCCGGTTTGCTCTCCAAGCTGCTTGATGTTTGTGGCAAAGCCGTCAAACTCCGGATCGACGACCGGATCGGGACGGAAGGTCGGCAGAATTCGAGCCTTCCAGCCGGAGTCGCGAATGGCCTGGTGATCGGCCAGCGAGTCAATGGGAGAATCGGTGGTTGCCAGCACTTCAAGATTGAAGCGCTCGTAGAGTGCGCGGGGCAGAAATTCAGGCTGGCGGAGTTTTTCAGAGATTGTGTCGAAGTAGAGATCGGCGGTTTTTTCTGAGAGCCGCTCCTCTATGCCGAAGAGTTGCTGAAAAGCAAAATCGAGCCAGATGCGTGTAGGCGTTCCGCGAAATAGATAGTAGTGGCTGGCGAAGATGCGCCAAACCTTGCGCGCATCCTTCAGCTCCGGGTGGCCGATTTCAAGATCATCGAGTGAGACGCCCTGGCTGTAGAGCATGCGAAATACATAGTGGTCGGGTTGCACAAAAAGCATTGCCGGATCTGGGAAAGGCTCGTTCTTCGCAAACCATGCAGCCTGTGTGTGACCGTGCGGGCTGACGATGGGCAGGGCGCGAACGTGCTGGTAGAGAGCCCTGGCTATCTTTCGCGTGCCCTCTTCGGCGGGAAATAAACGGTCTTCGTGAATCAGCATAACTCGATCCTGCTCTTTCGCATTACTCGTGGGTGCGATATCCCATGCCTGCTAATACGCCCCTCATATATGTGAAGCTGCTGATGACGCCGGGCATTGGGTCGTCTTCATTCACTTCATACTCGAGATCGACAAATCCCATGTAATTGGTCACAATGAGGGCTTCAAACGCTTCACGCACCGGCATGATGCCAAATCCGACGGCTACTGAAGAATCCTTGGCATCAAAATTTTTCAGATCTTTCATATGCATATTGAACAGCCGCGGGCCAACGGTGTGAATGGCTTGAACAACGTCAGTGCCGGCGCGCGCCGCGTGGCCGATATCCATGCAGCATCCCATGCGCGGGTCCATATTTTCCACGGCCTTCAGCACAGTCAGTGGCGAAGGCCACAACTTATCCTCCGGCCCGTGGTTGTGGATGGCGATTTTTATGTCGTACTCCTTTACAAACTTTTCGAGGCGGGGAAGGATTGCGGGAGCCGCACCGCCGGCGACTATCACCGGAATCCTGGCTCGCTTGCAGTACTCAAACTTGCCGCGCATATCATCATCATCGTCTTTCAAGAAGCCGATGGTGCCGGCAGCGTGGATTTGAATGCCAGCCGCGGCATAGTCCTCCAGAGCTTTGAGCTCTTCCTGCGGATCGGACGGTAGATGATCTTTGACGTTCTTGGCGTTCAGAGCGGTGAGGTTGAGCTGCTTCATGAATCCGATCAACTGGGCGCGGGTGAAGTTACGGAAGGTATAACTCGCCAGTCCAAGGTGAATCGGCGATGACTTTCCTGAAGCAGGCGCAGTTTGAGCGAAGGACGGAACCGCTGTGGAAGCTGCGCATGCAGCCGAAATGAACGCGCCTGATTGAATAAAATTGCGGCGTGTGTAAGTTTGTTTCATATGTGATCGTTTCCTTGGGTGCCCCTGGTCGTAGTGCCTTCGATCCAAGAAGCACCGGACGCCTAGAGGTGCGGCGCCCAGCCTTTCTCGTATTGCCGTTCCCACATCTTCATTGCTTCTTCGTCGTGGCGAACTTTTCCGTCCGCAGAGTCGATTTGAAGCTTGCGGTTAACTTTCCAGGAGATATTTGAAAGTTGCAGCATGGTCACGGCGACGTTGCCGGCGGCGATGGGAGAGTGGAGCTTTTCGCCATGGCGGATTGCGGCGATGAAGTTTGCAAAGTGATGGTCCGTCATAGAGTCGCTGCCGACCAGATCGGAGGACACTTGCTTCTGTGCGGCCTTCACTTCATCGGTCTTTTCGCCCTTGAGATTGTAGAGTTCGTAGCCGCCCGGCTCGAGAAGGATTGAACCTGTGGTTCCCATGATGACCGTACCGCGGTCGCGATTGTAATACTTCATTCCCTGGCAGCACTTACCTTCCCAGGTGATCAACTTATCGTCGTATTCAAAGTTGGTGACGAGAGTATCGTAAAACTCCCAGTCGTCTTTGAAGTGATATCTTCCGCCCGCGGAGGAGACGGTGTTAGGATAGTCGACTCCGAGAGCCCAGCGGCAGATATCCACCTCGTGCGTACCATTGTTCAGAGCTTCGCCGGTTCCCCAGTTTTTGAACCAATGCCAGTTATAAGGATGAATATTGTCTTTATAGGGTTTACGCGGAGCGGGTCCCTGCCAAAGATCCCAATCGAGTTGGGACGGAACCGGGACTTGCTTTCCGATTCCGATGGACTTTCTGGTGTTGCTATACCAGGCTTTGGCGAAGTAAGGCCTCCCTACCAGTCCATTGTGTATCTTGTCGATAGCTTCATTGTAAGTGGGGTCGGAGCGGCGCTGGTTGCCCATCTGCACCAGCTTGCCGTATTTTTGTTGAACCGCGACCAGTAGCGCGCCCTCGGCCGGGTTGTGGCTGCATGGTTTTTCAACATAGACATGCTTGCCGGCTTGCACTCCGGCGATGGCCATGGGTGTGTGCCAGTGGTCGGGTGCGGCGATAGTGATGGCGTCCACATCTTTTGACTCCAGGATATTGCGGAAATCCTTGTCGGCGATGGGAGCATAACCAAGAGTTGCCTTCGCTTTTTCAGCGAAGGTATTCAGAACATCGCTGTCCACGTCGCAAACATGGGAGATACGGGCAGCATCCTTATTAGTCTGCAGCCCGTAGAGATGCGCATAGCCTCGCGAATGAAGGCCAATGACGGCAAAGTTGAGACGATCGTTGGAGCCCAGGATCTGTCCGTAGCTCTTGGCGGTGGATTGGACAGCAAGGCCAGCCGCACCTACTGCAAGGGTATCGAGAAATTCACGTCGTGTAGTCAATTTGTCTCTCCATCTAAACCAGATAAGTGCGCTAGCGAGTTAGTTTCCGAGTTAGTAACTTGGTCTTCCGCAGGGCTAAAGAGTCCCGGAGTCTTTAAGGGCCTGTTTCATACCTGCCCAGCAGATGCGGCTGCTCTCCTCTGGAGTTCCGCCGCCATGCCAGTGGGTCTCAAGACTGACAGCGTCGTGAAAACCGGCCTGCTTGAGCGCGCGGAATTGGGCCGTCCAGTCGATGATTCCTTTATCGACCGGCGATAACTCGACCTTGCCATCGGCGTTTTTGGCTGCGTTCTTTACATGGCAATGGTGAATGCGGTTTTTCGGCAGGAGCTCCCAGGCTGTGGGGAAGGCATCGAGCTCGCCTCGCATCACGGCATTGCAGGGATCCCAGTTGAGCGCGAAATGCGGCGACGGAATCGCGCTCAAGGTTCGCGCAGATTCGCGTCCGGTGGCGGTATTGCAGGCCGACTCGTTTTCAAGGACCAGCAGAATGTTTTGCTTTCCGGTGATCTCGGCAGCCGAGCGGAGTTTCTCATCGATCGCCGCGCGATGGGGCGCAATGTCGTCGAGGCGCCAGAAGTCGAAGCAGCGGACCTTGTCAGTGTTAAACGTTTTGGCGAGGGCAATGGCGCGCTCAAGGATTTCGTCCTGCTTCTTGAAGGCGATATGCGCCGCGCCGTGCATGTCTCCGGTGGTACTGAACTGCGACCTGGGCGCGTCGGGCCAGTCGGTCTTGAAGAGGGGACTGGCGATATCGGTTACCTGCAGGTTGTACTTGGCCAAAATCTTTTGCATTTCGGCGATCTGCGCATCGCTCAGATCCATGGTGTTCTTGTCCCATGTGGAGCGAAGCTCGATCCAACTCAAGCCGAAGTCGTGCGAGATGACGTAACAGACGTGGTCAAAGTCCTGCGAGATCTCATCGTTGATGACGGAGATTTTGAATGGGGAATTCGACGCCTTGGCCATACTGAGGGACGAGCTGGCGGCAAAGGACGCGGCAGTCATACCCGCACCCCTGAGAAAACTACGTCTTGAAAAGCCTTCCATGTTGCTCCTTTCGTTTGCGCACGTGCAGCGGCCGATTGGACCGGCGCAATCATGATAAAGGTCCGGTGCGCATTGGCGTGTGGCGAACCGAAAGTGAGGTTGCGGTTGGTGGAGTGGGAGCCAATGTTTTGAGGAATATAGAAGGTGGAGGCGGCCGCGAGGACGAGGCCCGATTTTCCGCCTGGTATCACCTTGAAGCCTCCGGGCCGAGCAAAAATCTCAGCCGCGAACGGTATTTTGTTCTAATAACGAACAAATGTAATTCCGGCGACTGCGGCTTGTCAAGTTGAGGGCCTCAAGTGCGCTGAACTGGCATAAAACGGTGAGCGCAGCTGCCGACAGAAATATAGATCCGACCTCCATCATTTTCATGTCTGCGCAAAATCCTGTCTGGGTAAACAACGGTCCCGCTAACCAGTGGATTTCTGTCGTCGCGTCCGGCTGCGAACGAATTGAAGATCCGCGGCCAGAGGGCAGCTTGCGCAGCGGGGGGTTCTGCCGCAGTGCGCTTTTCCCACGGCCACGGTGAGTGCGTGAAACTCGTTGAAGAGCTGCGTGCGTTTGGCTGGAGGATCGGCGGTGAAGGTGAGACGAGTGAGTCTGGCCAGGGCTTCATAGCCTTTGTGCCCTGGCGGAGGGTTGAGAAGTTGATGGCGGCGGACGATGCGGCGTAGATACTCGTCAGCTACGGGAACGGGATGGTGGAGGGCGTAGAGCAGAATGGCGTCGGCGGTCTCTGGACCAACGCCGGGCAAGGCCAGCAGGCGGCGGCGGAGCGCGGGCGTGACGCTGGCTGCCAGCACTTCGAGCGAGCCGGCAAACTCCTCGTCGAGCATAACTAAAAATGCCTTGAGTGCAGGGGCCTTGCGGGTGTGAAAGCCGGAGGGGCGGATGAGTTGCTGCAAGCGATTAAGGCTGATGGAGCGCAGGCCGTCGATGCTCAGCGCTCCTGCCTGGCGCAGATTGGCCAGGGAACGCTCGACGGACTTCCAGGCGGTGTTCTGGGTGAGATAGGCGCCGAGGATTACTCCAAAGGGAGTCTCGGCCGGCCACCAGTGCTGCGGGCCGTAGGCTTGGGCCAGTTGGTCGTGCATCCCGCGCAACCGCCCGGATGGGCGGGGCCGGCGCAGGGCTTTCAATGGAGGGAATCCTCAGTGGGCGGGGATTGGAGTTGAATCTTCCACTCGAGGACGCGGGCGCGCGCGGCGGCGGCTTCAGCCTGGGGCACGTGGCCGGCGGCTTGCAGGCAGATGGAGAGAGCGGTGTGGGCCAGGGGATCAGATGGGGTCAGGGCAGTGAGCGCCAGGGCAGCGCCGATGGCTTGATTGAGCTGGCCGGAGTCGCGGAGGGCGCGAACGAGACCATGGTGGGCCTCGATATTTTCTTCATCGGCGGCGATGGCGGCGCGAAAGGACTGAGTGGCTTTGGCGGGATGGCCGTCGGCGAGCAGGTCAAGGCCGCGCTGTGAGAACGATTCGGCGGTGGGGGCTTTGGTCTCGGTCACGGCTGACTTTAGGATATAGGTTGAGAGCGAATGGGGGTTTGATCGGTTCTTATGTGTCTTGAATGAGGATCCCACCCTTCCCGGAAAAACCAAAAACCCGGCGAAGGTGGGGCACCCGGCAATTTAGGTTTGTGATCTCCCAGGTCTCAAAATCGAGACCTGGGGCAACCAGCTTTGAGAGTAGGGAAACAGTTTGGAGGCAATTGTGAAAAGTCATACGGAGTACCTGGTATTTGAAACTCGCAAGCGGCGGGGGATGGTTCACATCACCGATGAGGTGGAAGAGATTGTGCGGCGCAGCGGGGTGAAGGACGGGCTGTGCTTCGTTTCGCCGATGCATATTACGGCGGCCGTCTACGTGAACGACCATGAGAGCGGGCTGATTGAGGATATCGACAAATGGCTGGAGGAACTGGCGCCTGCGCGGCCCGACTACAAGCACCACAGGACCGGTGAGGACAATGGGGATGCGCATCTGAAGTCTCTGTTGCTGCACCACGAGACTACGCTGCCGGTCACCGATGGACGGTTGGATCTTGGGACGTGGCAACGGGCCTTCTATGCGGAGTTCGACGGGCAGCGAAGGAAGCGCGTGATTGTGAAGGTGCTGGGGGTGGAGTAAGGACTAAAGACTAAAGACTAGGGAACAGGGAATAGGGACTAGGGACCAGGAACTAGGGAATCGGGCTGACTCGAATGCGGCTTAGAAGGTAAAAAGCAACCGCATGTCCTTCGATTCCGCGGCACTTCGCTCAGGATGACAGTTTCTATCGTGCTTCTATCATGCGCAGTTGCTATGGGCCGGATGAATGATCATCATCCGTGATTTTGCGCCAGGGTCCGGTGGAGTGAGGCACGACGGGAGCGGAGAGATCGATTTTTGTACGGGGAAGCACGACGAGGTCGACGCGGCGGTTTTCAGCGCGGCCACCCTCGGTCTCGTTGCTGGCCACGGGGTGATACTCGGCATAGCCGGCCGCGGATAGCCGGTCCGGGGGCATGGCTTTCAGGTCAAGGAAAATTCGCGCGATGTGCGTGGCGCGGGCCGCGGAGAGTTCCCAGTTGGAATCAAATTCAGCGGTGTGGATGGGGAAGTTGTCCGTGTGACCCTCGATGCGCAGGTCGTAGGGAGTGCGGCCCAGCGAAGCGGCGATCTGGCGTAGCGTGGGCAGCGTTTCAGGCCGGGGATTGGCTGAGCCGGAACCGAAGAAGCCGGCCTCGCGCAGGCTGATGACCAAGCCGTCGCGGCCCATCTGGATGGAGACGGTGTGCTGGGCCACCTGGTTGGAGAGGGTCTGCCCGAGTTCGCGGCGAATGTGGTTCAGGTCGTCGCTGACTTTGGCGGGCGCCAGTACATCTTCTCCCATCACGATATTCATGGGCACGAAAGGCTTTTCGATGCCGTTGCTTGTGCTGGCTGCGCTGGGGATGCGCGAGGAGTCGGGAAAGATGCCCAGGGAGCGGAATGCAGCATCGATGGAGGCGGTCACTTGCATCTGTTTTTTCTGATCGGCTTTGGCGAAGGCATAGAGGACGACGAAAAAGCCAAAGAGCATGGTGATGAAATCGGCATAAGAGACGAGCCAGCGGTCGCGGCTCACATTCACCTTGCGCCGTTCTCGCAACAAGCCGCTCACGCCGCGCGCTCCTTCTTGTCCCGGCTTGCGTCGTCGAGGAATCCGGCCAACTTGACCTCGAGTATGCGCGGATTCATGCCTTCAAGAATGGAGATGACGCCTTCCAGCATCATTTCGCGGCGCAAGTGTTCTTCCCGCATGCGCAGGCGCATTTTGCCGGCGAAGGGCAGGAAGAAAAGATTGGCGATGCCGACGCCGTAGATGGTGGCGACAAATGCAACGGCGATGCCTTTGCCCACCTCCTGAATATCGTCAAGATGCTGCATGACCTGGATGAGTCCCAGCACCGCGCCCAGGATGCCGATAGTGGGCGAGAAGCCGCCGGCGGACTCGAAGACCATGGGAAGCCGCTCCTCGCTCTCCATGGTGCAATCCAGGCTGACGCGCATGAGCTTGCGCAACTCGGTGGGCTCGGTGCCATCGACGGCCAGCATGAGCGACCGCTTGAGGAATGGATCCTGGAGGGTATTCAGGTCGGCATCAAGGCTGACGACACCGTTGCGGCGGGCCTTGTTGGCAAAGGCGATCAGCAGGCGGATGATCTCGCCGTTCTGCACCTGCGGCTTGCCGAATACATGGGCCAGTCCGCGGAAAGCCGCGATGACCGTGGGAAGCGGAAATTGCAGCAGCACCGCACCCATGGTGCCACCAAAGACGACCGGCGCCGCGGTCAGCTGAAGAATCTGCCCCAGGTTGCCGCCCTCCATCAGCAACCCGGCCACAATGCCGAGAACGGCCAGCATAACTCCACCGATACTCGACTTATCCATGACTTGCCCTATTCATGCAAAGCTCTTCCGCAAACGGGGACGAGAGTTTAGATGATTTAGTGTTCAGGCGCGTGGCCTTGACGAGGAGGCAGTGCTGCTGTATTTGGCGGGCCGGCAACGTCGAGGCTGGCGATGGAAACAACGCGCTCGAGATCGCCCAGGTCAGGCATCCGGCGAGCCACGTTGGCCAACAGTCGCGCGCGGTAGCCGAGCACGCGCTCCGTTACCTCGCCGCAGGTTTCGCGCACAATCAGCTTTTCTCCGTTGGTCAGCGTAAGCATGGTATCCGGAGATGCCTCGGCGGTCTTGATCAAGTCACTGTTGAGCACTATAGGCGTGCCGTTGAGCCGGGTAAGTTCAATCATGGCCGGAACCTCCTTAGTCAGAGTTATCGGCGAGGCGTCTTAAAGGTTAAGAAACTAAGGTGGGATAAGAAAAAGTGTTCGCGTTCAGGACACAAAGCAGGCGAAATAAAGTCCGAAAATGCAAAGCCGAAGAATGGGCCAGATGCGGCGGTACCCTACCGAAAGCAGCAGCCCAGGGTTAGTGAAGATATGGGAGCACTTAGCGGGCGGACCGCAAATCCACGCATCCAACAAGGAGAATCCCCATGTCCCTGGGTGTCTTGAATAATCTCTCTGCTGTGTACGCAGAGAATAATCTGAATAACAGCAATAGCAGCCTGAACACCGTACTGCAGCAGTTATCGTCCGGATCGAAGATCAACTCCGGCGCTGATGATGCAGCCGGTCTTTCACTGGTGGACGGCCTGCAGGCCAACCAGCAGGCACTAACCCAATCGGAGACCAATGCTACTGAGGGCGTGGGCCTTCTCCAGGTTGCCGATGGCGCACTCTCGCAAGTGACGAGCCTGCTTAACCGGGCCGTGACGCTGGCTACCGAAGCCTCGAACGGCACCCTCAACTCCTCTCAGGACACGGCTGCGAACCAGGAGTACCAGTCGATTCTGTCGGAAATCTCGAACATCGGCACGACGACCACATACAACGATGCCGCAGTCTTTAACACCAGCACCAACATTTACACCGGCGACTCATCGACGACGGGTTCCTCCGTCGACGCGCTGGACATCCGCACGCTTTCCTCGTCCAACGTGGGGGACACCGGCGGCGTGATGGCCTATAGTAACGGCGCCAACAATGTATTTCTCAACATGTCTACCAGCACTGCGAATGCGCAGGCAAGCGATACCCTGACCGGAGGCTTGACCGGCAACAATACGATGGCCGTCACTTATCTGGTGAAGGGCTCGAATGGCACGGAGAGCACGGCAACCACATCGATCTCCGTGGGCGGCAATTCTGGCTATGCCAACACCGTTGGTGGATTGGTCAACGCGATCAACGGCTCAGGGCTTGGCCTGACAGCAGCGTTTGCAACCCAGGCGCAGGCCGGGGTGCAGGGCGGCGGAACAGAGACTGGCATTGAGATTAGCGGCGGCCTGGTCTCAGCGGGCGTAAATCCGAACTCGTCCAGCACCAGCGGCACACTCGACCTGACCGGTCTGGCCGCCAACGCGACGCTGGCATTGGGAGCGCAAATCACCGTCAATCAGGGCTCACAGTCTCAATTGTTCACAATCAATTCGTCCAACAATACGCTTCAGTCTTTGGCCGGCGTTATCAGCGGCACGGCCGGTTTGGGCGTTACTGCGAGCGTAATCACGAATGGCGATGGGACGCAGAGTCTCTCGCTGGCTGATACCGTCCCCACCGGCGGCGCACTGAGCGTCACCCTCCAGCACGCCGATGGCACCACGCAGGCTCCGGTCTTCGGCGCAGGTACAACGGGAACCACGGTTGCTGTGCAGACCGCGGGCACGAGCGTTGCCGGCAATCAATATGTTGCGTCGCAAGACTCGTCAATCGTCGTCGGGACAACAGCCGGCGGCGAGGCCGCAACAGACCAGCTGACCGCGGGCACCAGCATCACCATCCAGAACACCATTGCCAACGATACCCAGACCCAGACTTTCGTGATCGGCAATGGAACGAATAACACTCCGGCTGGCACGTACTATACCGGCAACGCGGATAGCGACGCAGGCGGCACCACGCTGGGAAGTCTGGCGGATGCCATCAACGCGCAATCGAGCACACTGGGCGTGTATGCCACGATAGGGGCCAACGGCCTATCAATCACCACGGGAACCTGGACTTCAGGCAGCTATGCGGCCGACACTCCAATCGTTGCGACGAACACCACGCTAACCGGGCAGAATGTCTCAGTGACGGCGAACGGCCTGACGTCGGCGACTTCCAATCAGGCGCTGGCTCTTTACACTCCCACCATCGGCGGTGCGGGGGTCGGTACGCCAACCATCACCGATCTCGATATCGGGGCACATGC
>Ga0187871_10000016_pt1 | contig 141667 bp, 131 predicted proteins | sample June2016WEW_16_1_FD_132988 | JGI IMG/M metagenome (GOLD analysis project Ga0187871, IMG submission 132988) | Peatland microbial communities from SPRUCE experiment site at the Marcell Experimental Forest, Minnesota, USA - June2016WEW_16_10 | ecosystem: Environmental > Terrestrial > Soil >...
CTAAATTTGGCACTGTCAGCGCAATTTCTTGTCTGCCAGTGAGTTTCGCGTGGAACTTGCAAATTCCCGCCACTTCGGTTCTCCTTAGACGAAATGTGGCGACGAAGTTGCCTGATTGTGACAGTGGTAATGGCCTTGACGAGCCGGATGACGGCCAGTCCGGAATCCGGCGACGTTAACCTGGATTATGTCATCAAGCGTGCCGAGGAGCGGGCGAGCAAGCCCTTTCACTCACCGCGCGCCGACCTGCCGAAGGTCCTGCGCCAGGACAACCTGGATTACGACAAATACCGGCAAATCCGGTTCCGCCGCAACCAGGCGTTGTGGCGGGTGGAGAATCTTCCCTTCCGCATCGAATTTTTCCATCCGGGCTATCTCTACCAGGAGCCGGTGCATGTGTATGAATTCACGGCGACCCATTTGCAGCCCATCCGGTTCGTGCAGGATTTTTTCGATTACGGCAGTCTGAATATCCAGGATGAAATTCCCGCCAACACCGGTTACGCCGGTTTTCGGGTCCTGTATCAGCTCAACGAGACCAACCAATGGGATGAGCTCGGCGCCTTCCTGGGCGCAAGTTATTTTCGATTGCTGGGCAAGGACCAGGATTACGGCCAGTCGGCGCGCGGACTGGCCGTGGATTGCGGGGAAATGGACCGGCCGGAGGAATTTCCCATCTTCACCGACTGGTGGCTCGGCAAACCGGAGGCCGACGACCAGGAGCTGACGTTGTTCGCCCTGCTCGACAGTGTCAGTTGCACCGGCGCCTATCAATTTGTCATTCATCCCGGCGAAACCACCACAGCCGACGTCGAGGCGGTCCTTTTCTTTCGTGAACCGAAGGAAATTCTGGAGGTGAACCCGCAACGGCGGCTGCCCGTCACGACCCTTGGACTGGCGCCGCTGACCAGCATGTTCTGGTATGGGAAAAATTCGGAGCGCAAATTTGATGACTATCGCCCGGAGGTGCATGATGCCGACGGCCTGCTGGTGCACATGGGCAACGGTGAGATGCTGTGGCGTCCGCTGGATAATCCGTCCGTCCTGCGCCACCAGGTTTTTCACGCGCCGGACATCCGCGGCTTCGGCCTCTTGCAGCGCGAACGTTCCTTTGCCGCCTATCAGGACATGTTCAACCTGTTTCAACTGGAACCCAGCGTCTGGGTGGAACCACACGGTGATTGGGGTGACGGCGATTTGCACCTGGTCGAATTGAGCGCGAACTACGAAGGCCTGGACAACATTGTCGCGTTCTGGGATCCCAAGGACAAACCCGCGCCGATGGAGCCGTACCGCTTTGGTTACACGCTCCACTGGGAAATGGGCGGCGCGGACGTAAAACTGTCCGAAAACCGGGTCGTGGCCACGCACCTCGGTCTGGTTCCCGGGGATACGAACACCCGGCTGATCGCGATTGATTTTGCAGGGCCGAAACTGGATGCCATTCCCCAGGACAATCCGCCGGTGGCCATCGCCAATTGCAGCACGAACGCGGCGATTGTGGAAAACCAGGTGTTGCGCAATACTTTCCTGAACACGTGGCGTGTCATTTTGAAAATGCAGCCCAAACCGGGCAATACCAATCCCGTGGACATCCGGTGCACGTTGCAAACGGGAACCAACATTTTGAGCGAAACATGGACCTACCAGTGGAGTCCGCCATAACCGGCCCGGGCGCACTAACGGGTGTGGCCGGCCAGCTGGCCGGCCGCCCGTTGGAAGAATGGAATGCCGCCTATGCCAAGGTGGAAAACTATTTCCACGCCCTGCGCATTCGCAACAAGGCGTTGCTGGGCCAGTTGGTGCTCCGCGTGCTGGAACGCGCCATGAAACGCGCACCCGCCGAGCCGGACCATTCCGCCACCTACATCGCCGCCGAGGAAATGGATCGCACCGTGACGGAATGGTTTGCCGCAGTATTGCAGGCACCTCCCACCAACGCCGACCAGATGCTTTCCACGCGCGGACGGCTGGCCCTGTTGCTCGCGGACATGCCCGGTAAATGGCAGGACCAATTCCTGCGCCCGCCACCCTGGCCGGAGGAATTCGTCAGCGCCATGCGCGAAACCTACTTGCGCGCCGGTCCGGATTTTCAACTTTCCAAAATGTCGGCGCGTCCGTTTGACCTCGGCCCCATCACGACCCTCACGAACCTGGGCCGCGTTCCCTATTTGAAAATGTCGCTGGCGTGGACCTTGTTTGTGCTGTTCCTGGTCGCGGTTTTCTATTTCACCCACTGAACCATGCCGGGCGCCGCCCCCCAGTCCGTTCCCGCATCGGACCAGTCGCCGCCGCTGGTGGTGAGTCCCCTGCCCCGGGTTTACCGCGGCTGGCGCGTGTTCATCTTTTATTCTTCCGCGCTGCTGTTGACGGGATTGGTTTCCATGCTGTTCGCCGACTTGCTCTGGCGCACCGGCTGGTCCGCCTCGCGCACCGTCCTGCTCGTCGTATTTGTCATTTTGTTTCTGCTGATTGCCATCGGCTGCATGCATGGTGTTTTTGGCTTTTTCTTGCGCGCCTTCGGCGACCCCCGCCGCATCACGCAGACGGATTACCGCAACCAAAGCATGGCCGGCACCAGCACGGCCATCGTTTTTCCCATTTATAATGAGAATATCGTCCGGGTTTATGAAGGGTTGCGCGCCACCTTCGAGTCGCTCGAAAAAACCGGCCAGCTCGAGCACTTTGACTTTTTCATCCTCAGCGATTCCACCGATCCGGACAAGTGGGTGGAGGAGGAGCGGTGCTGGTATGAGTTGATCCGCGAGCTCGACGCGCTGGGGCGGATTTATTATCGCCGGCGGACGGACAATGAAGGCCGCAAGAGCGGCAATGTGCGCGACTTCCTCAATGCCTGGGGCCGCCGCTACCGTTATTTTCTGGTGTGTGACGCCGACAGCGTCATGCGCGGCGGCACGCTGGTGGATCTGGTCAAATTGATGGAAGCGCACCCGACCGTCGGCCTGATTCAAACCGTGCCGGCGCTCGTGAACGCGGAATCGCTGTTTGGCCGCATCCAGCAATTTTCCAACCGGCTTTACGCGCCGCTGTTCATCGCCGGCCTGAATTACTGGGCGTTGAATCTGGGCAATTACTGGGGGCACAACGCCATCATCCGCACCGAACCGTTCATGCAATTCTGCGACCTGCCGCAATTACCGGGTCACAAGCCGTTTGGCGGCCAGATCTTGAGCCACGATTTTGTCGAAGCCGCGCTGTTATCACGGGCCAACTGGGAGGTGTGGCTCGCCTATGATCTGGAAGGCAGCTATGAGGAAGTCCCGCAGGGAATGATTGAGAATGCGCAACGCGAACGCCGCTGGTGCCAGGGCAACCTGCAACACGGCCTGGTGTTGTTCGCCAAGGGTCTGCGCGGCGTGAACCGGTTGCATCTGCTGCTGGGCATTTGCGGTTACCTCGCGGGGCCGCTGTGGCTGGTGTTTTTGCTGACGTTCAACTGGATCCACTGGTACCAAAAATACACCGGCCTGTCGAACATCACGGTCCATGCCTTCACGCCGTATCTGAACCTGAGCGGCATCGCGCATGCCTTTCTGGTCTTCGTTATTTGCATGGCCGTCCTGTTTTTGCCCAAGGTGCTGGCCTTGATTGACCTGGCGTTTGACTGGGAACGCCGCCGCGCCTTCGGCGGCCTGACGCGCACCACGGTCGGCGTCGTGGGCGAAACCGTTTTCTCCACGCTCCATGCGCCGTTGCTGATGCTCTGGCACACGCGTTTCGTGGTCACGAACCTGTTCGGCGTCAGCGTCGGCTGGAGCCAGCAAAAACGCGGGTCGGACGGCACGACCTGGCTGTTTGCCATCCGGCGACATTGGGGCCACACCCTCATTGGCCTGGTCTGGGGCGCGTTCATGTGGCAGTTGAACCGATACCTGTTCTGGTGGTTCACCCCCGTGTTCACCGGCATGGTCCTTTCCATTCCCCTCAGCGTATGGACCAGCCGGCGCAGTCTGGGCGCACGCGCGCGAAAGCTCGGGCTGTTTCTGACGCCGGAGGAAACCCTACCGCCGGTCGAACTCGTCTCCCTGCGCTCACAGATGAAAATCCACGAAATCACCGACGACACCACCCCGCGCCGCCCCCATGCCGGTCTGGCGGAAGCCGTGCTGGATCCTTACGTTAATGCGATTCACGTTTCGTTGTTGCGCGAAAAGCGGCTTAATCCCGTTTACGCCGAACAGCTCGACAAACTTGGGGTCGGACGTGAAACCGTCCGGGTTCTCGGGGAAAGACTGCTGGCCGAAGGGCCCGCCGAACTGGCGCCGGCGGACCGGATCCTGATCATGACCGACGCCCACGCCATGGTCTGGCTGCACCAACAAACGTGGCTGCGTCCGGGCGAATCCCTCGCCCCATGGTGGCGGACCGCCATTCAGGAATACAGCCACCGCGATTGACCACGCCGGCCGTCATCGCTTCGATAGCGGGTGGATATTTGACGCCCGCCGCCGGAGATTACGGAGTCGGAATGATTTCAATCCCGTTGATTTCCGGGCTTTGGATGTTGGGCGTGAAAGTAACGTTGAGCACCCCATTGGTGACGTCCACGGCAACCGTCTCAATATCCGCACGCTCCGCCCCGCCCGCCTTGACATACACGTCGAAATCCTTGAATTCCTGTCCACCCACGTTGAAGGAAAAAACGCGCTGGCCCGCCCCGGTAATCTCTTCATACGTCTCGGCAAAATGCAGCTTCACCGTGTATTTGCCGTTGGGAACATTTTGGGAGAACGAAGTCATGTCGTAATGCTCGGTGCGGTAAATTGCCGGGTCTTTCGTGTTGGCAATGGGCAGGTCCCCGTCCCGGGCCGTCACTTCTCCATCCGCAAAACCCTGGTCCGCCAGCCACACGTTGCCTTCGGAATCCACGTAGTTCGTGTCCGAGCCGGCGTCAATGCGAATGGCCTTCGGCGCCGATTCGGGCGTCGCGGCGGCTGCCGCCGGCGCGACCGCCGCCGTGGTTCCACTGCCGGATGGTTCCTTGCCGGACTGGCAACCGGCCAATAAAATCACCGCGAGTGCTGAAATCAGCGACCCGCACGTCCACAGAGTCAAAGGTTTTGCATGGTTCATCGTGTTCCTGGTTTAGATTTTGGGTTGCGAATGGTTCCGCGAATGCTGCAACGCCGACAGTGCAACAACAAGTGCAAAAACATTTTCCGGGTAAATTTTAGATTCCCCGCCGGTTTCGATTATTGTTTCTCGAGCCGCAGCATCAGAACGTCATGTCCCGGCAACTCGGCGTTCAAAGGTTGTCCCGTGGTCCCCAAATCCTGCTTCGTCCAGAGGTCGCGGATCCGATACCCGGTCGTGTCAAACGCGGTTTCCCGCCGGGAAAGCTCGTCGCTGACCTTTTCCGTTTTCCAATCGAAAAAGACCTTCTGGGGCCGGGTGCTGCGATTTAACACGCACATGGCCCAGTCGCCGTCCGCAAGCGGTTTGAACCAGACCTCCCGGGTGCCATCCGTGGAATACCGGAACGCTTCAATGCCCAGTTTGTCCTGATCCACTGCGATCGCGTCCTTGTTCAACAGGATTTCCGACGTTTCCCGGGACATGTTCCCCAAATCGTTTCCGGCAATGAGCGGCGCCGCGAGCATGCACCACATCGAAAAATGCGCCCGGTCTTCATTGACCGCCATGCCATTGCCGACTTCCAGCATGTCCGGATCGTTCCAGTGGCCGGGGCCGGCATACTTTCGCAGCCCTTCCTGCTGGTCCAGAATTTGCAGAACGCCCCACTGATACCACGTCCCGTGATCCTCCTTGCAATCGAAGCAGGCATAAATGTCACCGGTCGTGCGCCACAGGTTGCCGACTTCGCCGCCCCATTCCCACGGCTTGCTGTTGCCCCATTCGCAGATGCTGAAAACCATCGGCCGGCCGGCGGCATATAACGCGTCCCGCATGGTGGTGTACGCGCCTTTGGCATTCAAATCTTCGCAGCCACACCAGTCGTATTTCACATAATCGATGCCCCATTGGGCGTACCTCTGGGCGTCCTGATATTCGTGTCCCCGGCTGCCGGCCCTCCCGGCGCACGTCCGGGCGCCGGCATCCGAATAAATCCCGAGCTTTAGTCCCTTGGAATGGACATAATCGGCCAGCGCCTTCATTCCCGAAGGAAACCGCTTGGGATCGGGCTGGATAAAACCCTGACGGTCGCGTTCACCCTGCCAGGTATCATCAATGTTGATGTACTCGTATCCCGCGTCCTTCATGCCCGAGGACACCATGGCGTCGGCGGTTTGCCGGATCAGTTCCTCACGGACGTTGCTCCCGAATTTGTTCCAGGTGTTCCAGCCCATGGGCGGGGTCAGGGCCAGATCAGGAAATTTCTGGCCGTAGGCGCTGGCACAAACCAGACAGAGGAATAGAAGGACTTTTTTCATGGTGTAGAAAGGTTCGCGTTCAGGATACAGGATCAGCGGGCGGCGTAAAGCAGGACCATCGCGCGGAAAGCGCCCGGGAACCCTTCCGGGCTTCCGTCAAGGCGCCAGCAGCAATATCACTCGATAAAACTGTTGCCGGGCCGAACCAACCGGTTGCAATGTGCCCGTCGGATTTCCAGCGGCGGTTACCTTGACGACATTCGTCCAGGTGGGATTGCTCAAACCACCGGCCGACTGAACCTGATAAGTAACATTGGAAACACTGCTCCACGTGAGGTGGATCGTGCCGCCCGTTAGCGTGACAGACTGAAAAACCGGCGCGGGAACGGGTTCCACGGTGACGTCGTCCAACCCAAATGCCCCCGGATCGTTGTTGAAATCAAATTCGATCGTTGTGCTCGTGCTTGTGGCCGGAACAACGAACTGTAGGTTGGCCCAACCGAAAGCACCCAGGTTGGTTTGAGCGTAGAGCACCGAGTTGTTCCATTTCACGATAAACTCGTTGTTCGTCGTCACGCCCTGACTATCGGGAACACAAGTCAACCAAAAGGAAACCAAGTATGGTTGATTCGCCGTGGTGGCCATGGTCTGCGAGAGAGAACCCACCGCCGGAGGAACCGGCGTCAAATACGGACTGGCCCACTCCCCCAGGTACGCGCCATAAAGCCCCGAATGCACAAACAGCTCGTCGGGCTGGCCGGGCAAGGCGGCCATTCCAGCCACATCCATGTCATCGGCGGCCAAAGCAAAAACCAGGTCGGTGCTGCCGACCAGGGTCCAGTCGGTGAGGTCACCGGTCTCAAATCCGCCGTTTCCGACGTAGAGATCAAATTGTCGGTTCTGGACCGTGCCGTCCGTCGTGTCGGCAATGGGAATATTGCCGCTGAAGTTGCCGATCAAGAAATTGTTTGCGGCCGGGTTGAGGCTGATGGTAACCGTGGTGCTGGCGCCAGCACTCAAATTGCCGGAGATGGAAGAAACCGTGAGCCAACTGGAGGTGTTGACGAGGCTCCAGTTCAAGGGCGTCGAACCGATATTTTTCAACGTATAAGTTTGGGAAGCCACCGAGAACGGCCCGCCACCGGGTCCTAAAGAAGTGAAGCCCAGCGGCGGCGTGACGACCAGGTGATCCGACGGTGGGGCCAGCAGCGCCTGCATAAGATTGCTGCCGATCATCGTGCCCCAGCCCGTGCAGAGGTCATAACCGGCCGTCGCGTAGTATTTGGTTGGACTGGAGCTGTTTGTGTTGTTACCGGTGGTGATGTCGTGAAAGCAGGACAGGTAGTTGGTGCTTTTTCCAATGGCGTAAAGAGCCGGATTGGCAAAGCCGATTGGGGGCTGGCTATTGGCGGCGGCCTGCTGATTCACCAGCGCCATGAAACCGGCCCAGAGCGGGGTGGCCAGGCTGGTGCCGGTCACCGTCCAGTCAGTCGAGGCTCCAAGAAGAGTGTTGCCCCAGACGACGTTTATGTTATTTGCCACGAGGGAGACGTCCGGCGAGTTGCGCATGGTGGTGGAGCCCTGGTTGGCCGTCATGCTGATGCCCTGTTGCCAGGATGGAATCGAGTAAACGGTGCTGATCCCGCCAGCGGAGGCTTGCGGAGGAACAGGATTACCACATTCATCAGTCCCGGCCGGCCCGAGCCAGGTGGTTTCCGACTGCCATTCTGCAGCCGAGTTTGTCGTTAACGTTGTTCCGCCCACTATCGTGGCATAGGGATCGTCTGCCGGTTCGTCAATGGCCGACGAAAACGCTCCAAAATCGCCACTGGCTATAAAAAGGCTCTGACCTTGGGCGGCGAATTGTTGGAATATTTGCACCGTCGAAAGGTTAATATCCATCCCGTAGGAGCAACTCAGTTGCTTGGCCAGATTATCCGTGGCCATGCGATTGAACACATCGTTGATTTGGGCGGTTGTCGATGCGTCCTGGATATAGTTCGTGCCCAGGGGCGGCGCATCCAGCGGCGTCGGACCTTCATAGACCAGCACGCTACTCAAGCCCGGCGCCATGGAAATCGCCATTTCAATGTCCCCCATCACCTCGAAGGCATATGCAAGGTATCCACAATCATCAAGGTAATCAACGTTATCACTGCCGCTGGCGCCGTCGATCAAAACAGGTGTCACGGTGACATAGGGAGAGATGCCGACCTCGTCTTCATAATCCGTGATGTCCTGGCCATTGAAACCGAAAAGTTCAAAAAGCCCGAGCGACTGTCCGGTGCCATCCTGCGAAACGCCGGTGGCGTAAGCGTTGAGGAAATCATAACCCTCGAAAGGGCCGCCACCGCCGCCACCACCACCCCCGCCGCCACCCCCGCCACCCCCCAATAGCCGGACTCTCGGAGACACGCTCGGCGGGTGTATGAGCGGACGCGGTTTCACATAATTATCCAGACCGCTGATCACCAGCACGGGCGTATCAAGGTCCAGGGACGGTTCAACATCAGGAGCGAAAAAAGTGCGTGCTTCAACCGGGTGTTGATAGACAAGCATGTGGACGTGAAAAGCCTTCTCAATATCGGCCACCGATCCGGCGACATCCAGCAAAGTGCGGTTAGGGTGGGTTCGTCTGACCGTCAGCCCGTGGGATTTCGCGAAATCAATCACCTTTTGGTAGTCTTCAGGGGCGGGGCCAAACGAGGAAGCGAACTGATCGGGCGTCAAATAGTGGCGAAAGTTGGGATTACCCGGTTGATAAAGCCCTTGAAGCAGGTTCGTGAGCACTTCACGATTGCGCAACGGCAAACCGATGGCCAAGTCCAGACGCGCGCCACCATCAAGCCGATGGATGGAGGTGAGCCGTTTGGTTATCGGGGGGACATGACCTTTGAGAACCTGTTGCGCCGCCGGAGTTGGCAAAGAGGACACCATCCAGCACGCCGCTATCAACACCAATCGCCGAAAATGGCAACCTGTAAGTCCGCCTGACCCCCCGTTTCTGGCAGCACCCGGCGGAAAGGCCCCCAACAACAAACGAAGCCTGCGTAGCCGCAAAAAAAGACTTCGGTGCATTCTCGTAAGCTAACAGACACTCGAGAGACGTTCAACCCCCAAATTCAAAGTAGCCCACCACCGGATGGGTCGAACCGCCCGTTTGGTCAAATTTTGTGCACTTCCACTTTCCGGACCAGCCGCTTGACATCTTCCTCATCCACCTCGCCGGGCATCAGCGTGAGCGCATTGGCTGCACCGGCGGCGGCACCCCAGCGGCATGCCTCGCCCAAATCGTCGCCGCGCGCCAGACGCAACACCAGCCCGGCGGTACAGGCATCGCCCGAGCCGATCGGGTTCATCACCTCGATTTGCGGCAGGACGATTCGCCAGAAACCCTTTCCGTCAAATGCCAGCGCCGGTTCCTTTCCCGCCGTTACCACCACCCGTTGCGCGCCGCGTTCACCCAATTCGCGCATGGCGCGCATCACCCCGGCGTCGTCCTTGAGTTCGCACCCCACGGTCGCCGCCAGTTCCGAACGGTTCGGCTTGACCAGTCCCGGCCGCGCTTTCAGCGCCTCGATCAAGGCGGCCCCCTGTGCATCCACCACGGACAGGGCTCCGGTCTTGGCCGCCAGTTGCGTGCAATCGAAATACAAGCCCGCCGGACCTCCCGTGACAATGGTTCCCGACATCACCACCGCCCGGCATTCCGACACCCGACGACGGACCACCGCCAGCAGTTTGTCAAAGTCCGCCGGCTGGACCGGGTGGCTCTCCTCCACCAGTTCCGTGTGGGTGCCGGCCGATTCGTCAATCATCGTGAGGCATTGTCGGGTCCGGGTTGAGACCGCCACGAAATCGGACTCAATGCCTTTCTCCATCAGCGCCACCCGCAGGAATTCCCCACGGTCGCCGCCGAGAAAGCCGGTCGCCACCGGTTCGCCGCCGAGGGTTTTCAACACCTTGGCCACGTTGATGGATTTGCCCGCTGCGCCGTCGAGGGCGGTCGCCGCCCGGTTGACGGCGTCCAGCGTCAGGTTGCGGAAAACCATCACCCGTTGCACCGCGGGCGTGGTGCCAATGCACAGAATCTTCATCGAATCCATCTTGAACCAACGGGCGCCGGGAGGAAATCAAATTGCCGCCGCGGGAGACGGCGTGAAAACCGGCCGGTCACGCCGTGAGCCGGGAGACGACCTTGCCGGTCCAGAGCGAGGCGAACTGGGTGAGCATGACGGAAACAAAAAACAGGAAAAAGCCGTCGCCCACCCTGATGTTGGCAATGCCGCTGGATTTGATCGTCAGCACCAGGATGGCCACCACAAAGACATCGAGCATGGACCATTTGCCGAGGTTCGACACAAAGTGGAACAGCGTTCGGGCGCGGTCGGTGCCCACCCGCGGATAAAGCCACAATGTGAGCATGGCCGAGAGTTTCACGAGTGGGAAACAAACGGTGAACACAAACAGGATGAGGAACAGGAACAGCTCGCCCGCCTGCCACAAAATGATCAAACCGTGATAGACCGAGATTTGATTCTGAAACAGCCAGAGCTTTGTCACCGAGGTAAACGGGAGAAAAATCCCGGCAACGAAAAAGGCCACGGCCGACACCAGCATCAACACAATCACAATGCCGGACCGGAAGTAGGTTCTGACCAATGCCTGTTTTCCAATGTCGTCACCCATATTTTTAACCGCCGGCTGGAGCCGGTCCAGCAACCGTCAGCCCCGTAACGCCAGCCCAACCTCCAAAAGTTTGTGTTTACCCCTCCAGCCGGGCGTCCATCGTCACGTTCGCCTTGAGCAGACGCGAAATGGGGCAACCCAGCTTGGCCACGTTCGCAATGCCGAGGACCTGAATCCGGTCCGCGCCGGGAACTCTCGCGACCACATCCAGATGCGATGCCGTGACCGTCCAGCCCGCGTCGGTTTTGTCCAGCGTGACCGTGGCCGTGGCGGAGACGGCTTCCGGGGTGATGCCGGCCTTGCCGAGTTCGGCCGAAAATGCCATCGCGAAGCAACCCGCGTGCGCCGCGGCGATGAGTTCCTCGGGATTCGTACCGATGCCGTTTTCGAAGCGGGTACTGAACGAGTATTGCGCCTCCCGGAGCACACCGCTCTCGGTGGAGAGGCTGCCCTTGCCATCTTTCAAACCACCCCGCCAGACCGCCGATGCTTTGCGTTTCATAAATTCCTTTCTTTCACCTTCAGTACCCGAACTCACTCCAATGTCATAGAGACTAACGGAGATTCAATACAATCTCAAGCCAAGCAACCGGATTCTTTAACCCCCTGATCCCCGGGCCAGACATCACGGTATCATCATCAAAAGAAGATTAAAGGCCGAAACGGCCAGGGGGTGGTTGGACTGCGAGCGGGACACCTCGCACGCCGGCCATCAGTTTGAATTTCGAATCGGAACGCGGCCGACTCGTTCCGGGAATGGCACATTTCCCTGCCGTACAATAATTGTTCCGGTCGTTTACGGATGGACCGAACAATAGTAATTGTTCGTGCCGGGCGCGGTGGTGCGAAACGAAGCCCGCTTCAGGAGCATGCGGGTTGCGGGCCAATAGGTCATTTCAAAGACTGGACGTAGGCAACCAGGGCATCAATCTCCGCCGGCTGAAGTTTGCCGGCAAAAGCCGTCATCTGGCCTGCTTTACCCTTGCGGATCCGTGTTGCGATTTGTTGAGCGGTCCAATCCAGATCATGCAGGTCCGGTCCTTCATCGCCGTGCGCATCGGCACCATGACAATGCGCGCAGTTTCTTAGAAAAAGAACGCGGCCATGGATGGCACCGGTTGCCGGTTGGGATAAGACGGCGGCATGGACATCCGTGTTGTTGGTTGGTTGAGCCCGGGAAGTCAACCCAAACGCCGCAAGCGCGGTGATTGCTAAAAACCTGGCAGTCACAGTGGTCGATCAGGCCAGAGTCGTGTCCACCACGGCCAGCGAACTCGTGCCCTCGACGTAATTCACATCCGTTATCCCGAGGTAGTCATTGAGTTTCCCGGCTTCCACTTTCATCGGGCCGGGCTTCGGCGCCTTGCCGGGTTCGGGTTGCGGAAACGCCGTGGACATCGCCGTGTGGAATGTCATGCAACCCTCCACCTTTTTCATCGTCTGATGGATATGACCATTGAGAACAGTGACTGAGCCAAAGCGTTTCAGATAGGTCAGCGCCTGCGCGCCATCATCGGTGCCCCAACCCCATTGCGGATAAACCATCCAGAGCGGAATGTGTGCGAAGACAACGATGGGCGTCTCACTGGAACGGTCTTTCAAATCAGCTTGCAGCCAGGCCAACTGGTCCTGACCGAGCGCGCCCAGGCCATTTTGCTGGATGTCCACCACGTTCACGAGACCGATAAAGTGAACACCGTTGTGATTAAAGCTGTACCAGCCCTGGCCCTTGGTGTTTTTTCCGAACCGGTCGAGATAGGATTTACCATTGTCGCCGGTGACATCATGTTCGCCGGGCACGTAAAAAATTTGCTGGGTTTTTATGGTCTTCATCAATTGGTCAACAGTGTCGAATTCCTCCGGATCGGAAAGGTGGGTGAGATCGCCAGTATGCAGGACAAAATCCGGCGCCACCGGCAGCGCGTTGATGCGCGCAATCGCCTGTTTGAGTGTGCCGACCACGTCCTTGTTGATCACTTCCTTGTTGAAGCCGATGTGCGAGTCGCTGATCTGGACAAAGCTAAAGCTCGTCCTTTGGATCAGGCTGTCGGTTTCCGCCGCGCCGGCGCGCCGGGGCAAAAGCGTCGAGCCAAGCACTCCGCCGGCGACGGTCCACAGCATTCCCGTGCCGGCCCAGGCCATGCATTTCAAAAAACCGCGGCGGTCAACGCCGTCGTTTTCAGTTTTCTGGTTGAGGTCGATGGCATCCACCGGCAGCCGGCGGAACTCGTTAAACTGGTTGTTTTTCATAAAATCGGATTGGTTCGACATTCCAGACTGCCGGCTGACGATGATTATTCCCGCGAACAAAAAAATAATTCCGGGAATAAATCTTCTCAAAAAATGGTCTTGCCAATTGATGTCCTGGCGAACAAACAGGACGGGTGGACGAGCGCGAACGATTGAAATCCTTTGAGCACACTGTGTTGCCGCATCTGGACGCCGCCTACAACCTCGCCCGCTGGCTCGCCGGCAACGACCACGACGCGCAGGACGTGACGCAGGAAGCGTGTCTGCGGGCGGTCAGGTTCTTTGGCAGTTTCCGCGGTGACAACGCCCGCGCGTGGCTGCTCGCCATCGTCCGAAACACGTTTTACACGTGGCTGCGAAAGAACCGGTCACCCGGAACCATCGTGGAAATCGATGACGAAGCCCTGGCCATCGAGGATGTTTCCATGAATGCCAGGACGCTGAATTCCGGTCTGGCCGACACGGAAACGGTCCGGCACGCCATCGAGGCCTTACCGGTCGAATTCCGGGAAATCGTCATTTTGCGCGAGATGGAAGGACTCAGTTACAAGGAAATTGCCGACCTGGCCGGGGTGCCCATCGGCACGGTCATGTCACGCCTGGCGCGCGCGCGCAAGCAACTTCAGCAGCGTCTCGCCGGCGAAATCAAATCCGGAGGCCAACCATGAATTGCCAGCAGATCCAACCGCTCATCCAGCCCTACGCCGACGGCGAACTGGACGCCGTGCGGGTATTGGAAGTGGAACAGCACATCCATGATTGTCCCGCCTGCGCCCAGGAGTGGCGCAACCTGCAAAGCCTGAAAAAAGCGATGCAGCATGACTCGCTCTTCTTTTCTGCGCCCGAGGGATTGCGGCGGGCGTTGAAGGTGGAATTGCATTCGGGCGTCGAAGCACAACCCTCCCGGACTTTTTGGACCTGGAACTGGCTGACGGCGGCAACGACGGGTGCTGCCGCGATGTGCCTCGCGCTCTTGTTGACCATCACGCTGACCCGGCCCACGGCCCGGCAACAGCTCACACAGGAAATTGTGTCGAGCCACATTCGCTCGTTGATGGCAAACCACGAATTGGATGTCGTGTCAACCGACCAGCACACCGTCAAACCGTGGTTTGACGGCAAACTCGATTTTTCGCCGCCCGTCGCGGACCTCGTCGCGCAGGGATTTCCGCTCACCGGTGGCCGGCTCGATTACGTCGGCAATCGCGCGGTCGCCGCGTTGCTTTTTCAACGCCACAAACACGTCATCAACCTGTTCATCTGGCCGGCACAGGCATCGGACTCAAAACCCGCCGTGTTCGGCTCCCGTCAGGGTTACCATTTGATTCATTGGTCGAATGCCGGAATGACGTTCTGGGCTGTCTCCGATGTAAACGAAAAGGAACTGATGGAATTTTCTCAGGATTTCGTGGCCGCCACCACGGACACTCCGGCCAGCCGGTGATGTCACTTCGTATTCTCGCAATCATTTTATCTTCGCGAGATGCTCCAGGATTCGCCAGCAGCCGGTATTTTAGGGTCGGGCCGCTCTTTCCTCGCAAGTCTGGAGCCGTTTCGCCAGAAACGCCTGTTCGGATTTGATTTCCGCCAGTTGCAGCGACTTGCGGAAGTGGCCGGCGCCGGCCCGCGCGTGGTTCAGCCGCGATTCGAATTCGCCGAGCACGGCATGGAGCAAATAATAGGATTCCAGGGATTGCAGGTTCTGAATCACGTTGACGGCTTCAATTCCCGCCTGCGGCCCGCGGACCTCGGCCAGCGCCACGGCGCGGTTCAACGCCACAACGGGCGAATCATCAAATTCAACCAGATGATCATAGAGCGACAGAATCTGGGGCCAGTCCGTGGACGCGTAGTCCTTCGCCGCGCAATGGCAGGCGGCAATACCCGCCTGCAGGTGATATGGGGTAAGCTCGTTGCCCGCCGCCGACTGTGTCAGGTGAAACAGGCCCCGCGCAATCATCGGCTGGTTCCAATTCGAACGGTCCTGCTCCTGGAGAAGCAGCAGATTGCCCTCTCCATCCATGCGCGCCGGAATGCGGGCGCAGTTCAACAGCATCAGCGCGAGCAAGGCATGGGTCCGGGGCTGATTGCCGGCCGGATGCTCCGCCAGCAGGCCCGTCAGGCGGATCGCCTCATGACAGAGTTCCTCGCGGACCAGCTTTTCACCAATCGACGCCTTGTAGCCTTCGTTGAACAGCAGGTAAAGCGATGGCAAAACGCCGTCCAGCCGTTGTCCCAGTTCCCCGCCGGCGGGAATCTCGAAAGGAATCCGCGCCTCCCGGATTTTCTGTTTCGCCCGGGTCAACCGCTTGGCAATGGCTGCGTCGGTGGTCAGGAAGGCCCGGGCAATTTCCGCCACGCTGAAACCGCAAAGCGCCTTCAACGCGAGTGCGACCTGCGCCTCCCCCGGAATGCTCGGATGGCAGCAGACGAACATCATCCGCAGTGTGTCGTCGGTGATTTCCTGTTCGGGAAAAATCGCCGCGTCCGGCGTGGCCCCTTCCCGGTCCATCAGGTGGATGAGGTCCGCCTCCTTGTCGCGAAAAACCTTCTGGCGACGAACGGCATCGACCGCGAGATTCCGGGACGCCCGCATGATCCAGGCGGCAGGATTTTTCGGCACTCCGTAAAACGGCCACGTCTGCAACGCGCGGGCCAGCGCTTCCTGGACCACGTCCTCGGCCAGCGTGAGATGTTCAATGCCGAAAATTCCCGTCAGCGTGGCGACCATTTTTCCCGCTTCGTGCCGGAAAAGATGTTCCACCACCCGGGAGACTTCCGGGGGATTTTCGGTGGCCGCCGGGCGTTCGGGTTCCATTCAACCTCCCGCCATGGCACCGACAACCAGAAACGGTTCCTCACCATTGACAATGGCATCAGGTAAACCAGTCTCCGGTGGTTCCAGCGACAAATCCTCTTTGCAGGCAAAAAACCTCACGAATGGCCGCCGCTTCAGCGTGTCGTGGTCACGGATCGTGCCCCGCAACGCGGGATAACGCGCTTCGAGTGCGTCAAGCACGGCCCGCACGGTCACCGGACCTTCCACTTCCAGCTGCACCTCGCCGTTCACGCGCGCCAGGTTGCGCAGGTGATAGGGCAACACCACCCGGATCATGGCAGCACCTGAACTTCAACCGACAGCACCGCCGGCAGGTCGCGCACGATGGGATTCCACGAATTGCCGCCATTGGCCGAACCGTAAACCTGTCCGCCGGTCGTGCCGAAATACACGCCGCACGGTTCCAGCGAATCCACAGCCATCGCGTCGCGCAGCACGTTGACGTAACAGTCCTTTTGCGGCAGGCCTTTCGTGAGCGGTTCCCATTCGTTGCCGCCCGTCCGGCTGCGATACACGCGCAGCTTCCCGTCCGGCGGATAGTGTTCGGAATCGCTTTTGATGGGGACGACGAAAATAGTTTCCGGTTCATGGGCATGAACATCAATCGGGAAACCAAAATCGGACGGCAGGTTGCCGCTGACCTCCTGCCATTGTTCACCGGCGTTGTCGGTCCGCAGCACGTCCCAGTGCTTCTGCATAAACAACACATCCGGGCGCGACGGGTGCAGGGCAATGCGATGAACGCAGTGTCCGACTTCCACATCCGGGTCGGGCAATTCATAGGGGGATTTCAGGCCGCGCGTGATCGGTTTCCAAGTCTTGCCACCGTCATCGGTGCGAAAGCAACCTCCCGCCGAAATGGCGATGTAAATCCGCTTCGGGTTCTTCGGGTCGAGCAGGATGGTATGCACGGCCATGCCACCCGCGCCCGGTTGCCAGAGATGGCCCTTGGCCTGGCGCAATCCGGCCAGTTCCTTCCACGTTTTGCCACCGTCCGTCGTTTTGAAGATGGCCGCGTCTTCCACACCGGCATAAGCCGTGTCCGGGTCGGTCAGTGACGGTTCAATATGCCAGACACGCTTGAATTCCCACGGATGCTGCGTGCCGTCATACCATTTGTGTGTGCCGACCTTGCCAGCATAGGCGAATTTGTTGCTTTCGCCTTTGGGCATGCCTTCCGGGCTTTTCAATTCCTCCGGACCGCTGCCGGGCGTGTTCCAGGTCTTGCCGCCGTCATCGGAACGCTGGATGATCTGGCCGAACCAACCGCTCGTTTGCGACGCGTAGATGCGGTCCGGCCCGGCCACCGAGCCTTTCATGTGATAAATTTCCCAGCCCGCAAAATGCGGGCCGCTGACCTTCCAATTCCTGCGTTTGCCATCGGCAGTCAGGATGAACGCGCCCTTCTTGGTGCCGACCAGGACTCGTATTTTGCTCATAAGTCTTTTCCCTTCGGTTTATGCGTGAACTGCGGTTTTTCCTGCCCCTGCCTCCGCCATTGATTTCATATCTGCCAGCCCTTTTTCCGGTTCAGTTGATTAATTGTTCCAGTTTTTTGGCAACCGGGTCAAGCGATTGTGCCCGACACGGTTCAGCCGGCTCCCGGCTTTGCCCGCATGACGAGCATGGGCAGATATACCTTCCGATACGACCAGACGAGATAAACTTCCAGGACCAGAACCACGATGCCCGGGGCAATGGTGGAAGGCATCAGGAAAACATGGAAGGCGATGATGTTGACGATGACCGGCGTAATCATCGCCAGCGCGAGCGGCACAAAACGGTTCAGCAGAAGCAGGGCGCCGACGAGCGTCTGGGTCCCAAAAATCAGCGGCATCATGTAGCCGCTCTTCACGAATCCGCCCATGAGCGCCATGACGCCATCCGGCATGGGGGTCTTGGGCTGCGGGATAAAATGGAGAAATCCATTGAGGCCGAACACAAAAAACATCAGGCCCATGAGAATGCGGGCGATGGCCGGTAAAAACCGGCCCGGGGATTTCGATTGAGATTCATTCATGGTTTTGAGGTGTCATCGGATGGTTCCATTTCATGTTTCGGACCGGGAAGCCTGTTTCAGCTTCTTAATGTCGAGTTTCACCATTTTGAGCAGCGCCTGCATGACGCGTTCGTTTTTCGCGGTTTCCTGGTCGCTCAACAACTCGCCCAGAACCGTGGGCACGATCTGCCAGGAGACTCCGTACTTGTCCTTGAGCCAGCCGCACTGCACCGCTTTGCCGCCGGTGGAAAGTTTTTTCCAAAAGTAATCCACCTCCGGCTGCGTCTTGCAATTCACCACAAATGACACGGCCTCGGTTAACTTGAAATGCGGACCACCGTTCAGCGCGATGAATTTTTGCCCCGCCAGTTCAAACACCACGGTCATGACCGAACCTTTGGGTTTGCCGGAGGGTTTTTCCGACGCCTTGCCGTAGCGCGCAATGTTCAGGATTCTGGATTTCTTGAAGATGGAGGTGTAAAACTTCGCCGCCGCCTCGGCCTGGCTATCGAACCACAGGAATGGGGTGATTTTTTGCATGGCATCAGCGAACCGGATTATTTCATCGGCGCTCCGGACGATTGAACGATGATCATCCACAGTACGCCAAAGCGGTCGGTGACCATGCCGAAGCGTGGTGAAAAGAACGTCCTGGTCAGCGGCATCTGCGCCTTGCCGCCATCGGCCAGGGCGGTAAACAACCGGTCTGCTTCCGCGTCCGTCTTCACCCTAAGCGACAGGGCAAAGCCGTCGAAATTCAGCTTGCCCGTGCACCGTCCATCGGACGCCATCACCATGTTTTCGCCGATGCGCAAGCTGGCATGCATCACCTTGTTCTCGACACCGGGCGGGGCGGTGCCGGGCTGGGGCGGTTCGGGATTGTCCTTGAAACGCATTAAAAAGTCCACTTCCGCGCCAAGTGCCTGGCGGTAAAATTCGATGGCCTCTTCGCAACGCCCGTTGAAGAACAAATACGGCTCCGTCACGGGATTGGTTTTTGTCGTGCTCATAATTTTAGTTCTGATTGGTTGATTCTGGAGGTGGGCGACGCCGCAGCGTCGCCCTACCGACTGCTTTTACGCGATAACCCCGCGGCGGTTACGCCGTCGCCTCCGCGAGTTGCGCTTCGGGCACGGCTTCGCCCGAGAGCGGGCATCGCGCCATGACGGGCCGGACTTCGACCTTGGCGCCGTAAGGCAGGCCCGGACATTCCTGGGCGATGGCCACGGCTTCGTCGAGGCTGTCCACCTTCAGCAGGAAATAACCGCCGATGGCTTCCTTGGATTCGGCAAACGGTCCGTCGGCCACCACGCGCCCGTTTTTGCCGGAAACGATTTTGCCTTCGCGTTCCAGCGGGTTTCCGGCCACCGCCTTGCCCTGCTCGGTCAGCCGTTTGAACCAGGCCATCCAGCGGTCTGAAACCTGTTGCATTTCCTCCGGCGAAAGCCCTTTGTGCCAGTTGGTGCCGCGGAAGATCAACATGTATCCATTCCTTGTTTCTGTGCTCATAACTATCTTTTGGTTGTAGGTTGATGATTTTCGGCCATTCCATAATACGACGAATGGGAAATTGCAATCAGGACAGTTATTTCGCCTTTTGATTCATTTCCCACAGGGCGAAGGTGTTGCCTTCCGTGTCCTGGCAGACGGCAAAGTAGCCCATCTGCGGCACTGCCGATTTGGGCACGTAGACCTTGCCGCCCAGCTTTTCCACCGTCACCGCGGATTTGGCCACCGACGCCACACTGACATAGTTGGTGATGGATTGCCCCGGATGCCGGCGCTTCATCAAGCCGCCGTCCGGGGAGGCATCCGGGCCGCCGGTGTCAATGTGCTGGTAATCCGGCATGGTGGGAAGCGGATTGATCTTCCAGCCGAACAATTTGCTGTAAAACGCCTTGGCGCGGTCGGGATTGTCCGCCGGGATTTCGAACCAGACGATGCCGGCCGCCGGCTTTTTGGGGGATGTGCTCATATTTTGCCTTTCTTGTTGGATTGTTTTTAACCTTTCCATAAGACGACGAACGGGCGGCGGCGTTCAGGACAATTGCGTAAAAATTCTTCGGCTCCACCAAAACGGCCTGCGCCAACATGGCTTGGGACCGGGCTTTTGCGCATTGGCATCAAACAAGCTATATTGGCTGCGGCGTGAGGCGTTGAACCTCCACGCCTTTTGCATAATAAATATGCGCCTGACCGAACCAGACCTGAAATTCGTCGTGGAAACCGTGGCCACCCGGCGGCGGGACCACGACCACATCATGGACCTGGTCCGGGACAAGGACGACCTGCTGGAACCGATGTTGGAGGACCCGAAACTCGCGGAACGGCTCATCAACGAGCTGGAAGTGCTCGTCCGCGTTTCGCCCTACCTGATGTTCAGCGTGTTGTTGCGCCGCGTCCGGCGCGACCTCGCAGGCCAGTCTTACGTGCTCGAACGGGACGCGCACGGCAAACGCATCCCGGTTTTCGAGGCGGCCCAGGCCGGGCAATTGCTCGACGACCCGCCCCTGCGCGAATATCTCACCGAGATGCTCTGCTCGTTTGTCCGCACAAATGTCGCCGTGCTGTACAAGCAGGAAGGCCGCGGCTGGCAGAAACGCAAATTCAGCGACATGGACATGGACGACATGATGGCGCTGTGCCAGTTGGTGGAGTCACAACTCAAACCGCGCCTGTATAAACGCATCGCCGACATCGCGCTGTTTCTCACGGGCATCTATCCCGACCACGCCTCGTCCGTTGTCCGGCGGCCCCGGAGCCAGGACTGGCGCGTGGTGCCCGAGTACGAGCGTGAAGGCCGGCGCTTTTACGCGCTGGCGGCGCGGGAGATCGAGCCGCCCGGACCGGCGTCCGTTTTCGAGCAATTGGCGGAAAAGTTCACCCTGGCGCGCGAGGCCCTGAACACCTTGAGCGACCACTACCTCAAACCGCTTCGGGCACGCTATTTCGACCAGCCCGATGAGTAAAGCAAGCCCGCAGCCACCGCAGGACATCCCGCGCGTGATGGAGATTGCGAAAAAAATCGGGCTGGAAATCCTGCCGCCGCCCGGCGCGTGAATACAAATCTAGTTGGAATCAGGCCAAAGCTGGAGCACGCGAAGGTATCCTTCGTTAAGCACCAAAGGCGATGGCACGAAAACCACCAGCCAGACAAACATCACCATCAAGCGCGGATGGTCATTCAGGAAATGGCGTTCCACCAGGATGCCGACCGCTTGAAGGAGGAAGTAAACCATCATCGTGCCGAAGAGAATTCTGCCCGTGACACAGTAAAGCGGGACGTTAATCACGCATTCGTGCATGATGCCGGAAGCCGCAAAGACCAGGAACAGCGCGAACATGGGGCGACGGCGTAATCGGCCGAAGATGACGTAGCGAGACCAGTCGCTGAACCAAAGATTCCATCGGTTGCCCCAAAAGTCCGCAATGCTCCGCGCAGCCCATGGATGGCAATGCAGCGCGGGAAGCAGGTAGCCACAGGGCAGCAGGAACAGATTCACAATGGCAACGAGCGATTCTCCAATCAGAAGCAGAAATGGCACGGCAAGATAGCTCAGGAGAATTCCGTGAATTTGAAAACCACGGACCAGTTGCCAATAGACCCAGTAACTCAACAACACCGCGCCGGACAGCAGCACGGCTCGAAGCATCACCGGCCCAGCACCGGTTGCCCGTTGCGCACGCAAAACCGAGTCGGGTGAAAACAGCACCCACGACATGGCTCTTCGCTCTATTTCACGTTTGTCCGGCAACAGCAACGCCACCAGCTTCATCACGAATCCCATCACCGCCAGCGCCAGCAGGACAAACACGGTCATCTGCGAGTTGGGGTTGCCGGGCAACATCATCGGTTGGGGAACTTACTTGAGCGGCGCGATTACTTCCAGCCCAAGGTGGCGCGTTGTGGCCGTCTGCAAAGACCCGCAGCAACCGCAGCACATCCCGCGCGTGATGGCGATTGCGAAAAAATTCGGGCTGGAATTCCTGCCGTCAGGTGTGTGAATGGCATGTCAATTTTTCACGCTGAAATCTGAAGGCGATTTTGATAGCCTTCAAACGATGTCTCCCGACTTAGAGAAGAAAGTGATCGCGGACTTAGAGAAAACTGGGTTTCCCTCAGAATTCGAAGCTCGTCGCATTATCTATTCATTTTCAGGCGGGTGGGACTGCACTGGGACGATGGGATATTTCGATCTCGACGAACAGAAGCTCCGTCAAGTTGACATCTACGCGTTCATGCCTTGCGGTGATCGCGTTTCAAAGACAAAGCACACGCACACGGTTTGGCATTTGATAATCGAAGTGAAGAAGTCGGAAGGCGGAAAACCGTGGGTCGTCTTCACGGAACGTCGCGATGTCATTCGGGACGTTTTGCGCTGGCGCAAAGATTTGGTCGCCTATTGCAATCTGCCTGCGGAATGGGACAAGAATTTCAGTTGGCGAATTTACGAAAATTCCTTTTGCAGGGGCCAGCATTGGATTGGATATGGCGTTCATGAAAGCTTCAAGCAGCCTACCGAAATTTCTCGTCCATACGCCGTGATGCTTTCCGTCGTCAAGGCAGCCGAACATTTTCACCAAGAAACAATCTCTTGGATGAAGAAACGGCCGCCGGTCACAAATGATATCTCCAAGAATCCAACGCAACTTAATTTTATTCGGCCTGTTGTAGTTCTGGATGGCGAACTCCTGACTGCGGAGTTAAATAAGGATGGAAAGCTTGTGGTAAGCGAGGTCGAGATGTCTCCAATGTATGTCGGCTACAAGAGTTCGCATTACGATCGCGAGTGGTATCGGGTTGATTTGGTGCGGTTGAGTGCTCTTAACAAGTATATGGGCTTCGCCGAAAAACAGCACAATGCGATTCGGAAGGCCATACTCGAATTGGGCGGACTGGGCACATTTACAGAAGAGGAAATCTATAATGGCGCAAAGCCAAAGAAATTATCGAAAGATTCAAACAAGAGGAAGTAGCGCGTCAGTTTGCCAAGGCATCCATCTTCCGCCTTCGCGTTTGCTTCCGTCTTTGCAGGGCTACGACGAGACGAGTCGGCGCGACAAGTGATTTCATAATTGTCCTCCGAGCAGCGCGTCAATTTTCTTCTGTGTGGCCTCATCCATTTTAATCAAAGGTGGCCAGCCACGCTTGTGGCCTTCGCCGGGAATTTTCTTGGTGGCGTCGAAACCCATTTTGCTGCCGATGGCCATTTCGCTGGTGGCGTGGTCGAGCACGTCGGCCGGACCCTTGGTGAAGATGCTGTCGCGCTGCGGGTCGGTGTTGGCCGTGAGATGGAACAGGACGTCGCTGGTGTTGTGCACGTCCACGTCGGCATCCACCACCACGATGTATTTGGTGAACATCATCTGGCCCATGCCCCAGAGGCCGTGCATGATTTTGTAGGCCTGCATCGGGTACGTTTTCTTGATGCTCACGAAAACGAGGTTGTGAAATACACCTTCCGCCGGCAGCGCGATGTCCACGATTTCCGGGAAATTCATCTTGAAGATGGGCAGGAACAATTTCACGCTCGCGCCGCCGATGTAAAAATCCTCCATCGGCGGTTTGCCGACTATCGTCGCTGGATATACCGCATCCTTGCGATGGGTGATGGCGGTGACGTGAAAGACCGGATACGGCTCCGGCAGCGTGTAATAGCCGGTGTGATCGCCAAACGGCCCTTCCTCGCGCAATGGTTCCTTCGGGTCCACGTAACCTTCGATGACAAAGTCGGCATTGGCGGGCACTTCGAGGTCGTTGGTCTCGCATTTGACGAGTTCGACGGATTTTTTGCGGAGATAACCGGCCAATAAAAATTCGTCGAGGCCATCCGGCAGCGGCGCGGTGGCGGCGAAAGGAAACATCGGGTCGCCACCAATGAAAATGCTCACCGGCATGCGCGTGCCGGTTTCGTAGTAACGCCGCCCATGCCGTGCGCCGACCTTCTGGAGCTGCCAGTGCATGCCGGTGGTACGCTCGTCGTAAATCTGGATGCGATACATGCCCACGTTGCGTTCGCCCGTGTCCGGGTCCTTGGTTACGACACACGGCAGCGTGATGAAGCGGCCGCCGTCCAATGGCCAGCATTTCTGGATTGGAAGATTTAAAAGAGTCGAAGGTCGAGGGTCGAGGGTCGAGGGATTGCGCCAGTCGGGAGCTTTGGGCCAGCTCTCGACTCTCGACTCTCGACTCTCGACCAAGTGAACGACTTCCTTGCACGGACCATCCTTCACCAACTTCGGTCTGGCGTGGCGCAAATCGAGGGCCTGGCCGAGCAGTTTGATGGCTTCGCGAAAGCTGGTCGGCGGCTTGGCTTTCATGAGCGAACCGAGTTCGGCGGCGACCTGGTCCACGGAACTCGCCCCCATGCTCATGGCCATGCGCTTCCAGGAACCCATCGTGTTGATGGCGAGCGGAAACGGAGAGACTTCGCCGTTGACGGTGGGTTTTTCGAACAGCAGCGCCTTGCCGCCGCCGGGCAACTTCATTTCGCGGTCGGCGAGTTCGGTGATTTCGAGTTCGGTGGCGACGGGCTGGGCGATGCGTTTGAGTTCGCCGGCGCGGTCGAGCTGCCCGACAAATTCGCGGAAGGATTCAAAAGCCATACGCGCGCGAGGTTAATAGAAAAGGCAGAAAAAAGCCACAGATGAACATAGATGGACACCGATAAAAACTACCGGTTAAAAATCTGCGTTTAATCTGTGATTATCTGTGGCCAAAACTACTTTGGCAGCAATTCGGCCACCAGTGCGCGTTCTTCCTTCAATTCGTTCATGGTCGCGTCAATTTTCGCGCGGCTGAAGTCATTGACCGGCACGCCCTGGACGATTTCCAGTTTCTGGCCGTGACTGCGGACCGGGAAGGAGCAGATCAGATTTTTCTCAATGCCATAACTGCCGTCGGAGCAGACACACAGGCTGTGCCAGTCACCGGCGGGCGTCGGAGTGACAATGGAACGGACGCTGTCCACGACGGCATTCGCGGCGCTGGCGGCGCTGGACAAACCACGCGCCTTGATGATGGCCGCGCCGCGCTGTTGCACGGTCGTAATGAATTCACCCTTGAGCCAGGCTTCGTCGGTGATGGCCCCGGTGGCGGGTTTCCCATTGATTTTGGCGTTGTAGAAATCGGGATATTGCGTGGCGGAATGGTTGCCCCAGATGGCGACGTTGCTGACGGCGGTGATGTCCACGCCGGCCTTTTTCGCGAGCTGGGCCCGGGCGCGATTCTCGTCGAGGCGCGTCATGGCAAAGAACCGGTCGCGCGAAATATCCGGCGCATTGTGCATGGCGATGAGGCAATTGGTATTGCAGGGATTGCCGACGACGTGGATGCGCACGTCCGCCGCGGCGTTTTTTTGAATAGCCTTCCCCTGCCCGATGAAGATTTTGCCATTGATGCCGAGCAAATCCTTGCGTTCCATGCCGGCCTTGCGCGGCACGCTGCCGACGAGCAACGCCCAGTTTACATCGCGAAAGCCCTCGTCCAGGTTCGCCGTCGGCACAATGCCCTTGAGCAGCGGAAAGGCGCAGTCGTCGAGCTCCATCACCACGCCGCCGAGCGCGGGCAACGCGGGTTCGATTTCAATCAGATGGAGAATGACGGGCTGGTCCGGACCGAACATCGCGCCGGAGGCGATGCGGAACAGGAGGGAATAACCGATTTGGCCGGCGGCGCCGGTGACTGCGACTCGAATGGGTGTCTGGCTCATAACAAAACGGGGCGCGATTATAGTTATCGCAGGCAGCGGTGCGCAAGCATGGAGCAGCGGCGGCGCTTCAGCTGGTTTGTTCCTCCGTCACATCAAACCGCTCGAAAAGTTTGCCGAGCAACATCACGCCCAAGCCGGCTTCCGCGGCCAGAACCATGGTCGCCGCGAGCGCAGCGGCCGGCACGGCCAGAGCCGGGCCGGCCGCGAAATTCAGCAGAAAAAACACGCCGACGAACGCGGCCGCCGCCGGCAGTAGCGCCAGCAGGAGGACGAGCATTTGTCCCAGGGCAAAAATCAGCCGCTGGCCGGTGGTTTCAATTCCGCGGGGGCTGTCCCGGCCCGTTTGAATCCACGACGGGAAAAGCAGCACCGCGGCATTGGGAATCAGCATCAGGAGCAAATCCAGCACCGGCAGCAGGAACGCGGCGCCCAAGGCGATGGCCAGGAACAGGGCCTCCTGTTTGACGGGCAGCCAAAACAGGAGCCCGGCGCCAACCATCAACAACAGCCATTGGAACACCGCCAGCACAGCCACCGGGGCGAGGATTTCGCCCAGGGCAATCTGCCAGCCGCGCAGCGGGAAGGTCTTCAGGATGTCCGCCAACGGCAGGTCGTTCCGGAAATCCAGGCGCAGCACTTGCGGCCCCAGCAACAGCGAATAGACCAGGGCAATGGCGACAAAGAAGGCCACGACCAAGGAGATTCCCTGCCTATGGACCTGGCCGTTAAGCGCGAAGCCGAAAATGACCAGGACGATGACAATGGTAATCCCGAGGCGAACTGAAAAGACCTGGCCGACGCCGATGAGATTTTTCCAGAACAACGCCGCGGCGGCGGGCCCGGTCGCGGTCAGTTTGAACCATGGGCGCCGGGCTTTTTGATTTTTCTTCACGCCCCGCCAGTTGCCGGCGCGCACGGCGGCCAGCCGGGCGGCCAGCTTTTGCGAAGCTTCCACCGAGGCCTCCTCGAAGGCCACGTCGGAATAAATGACCCACAGGTAGTGGAGCAAAAAGAGCAGCAACACCGGGGGGAGCGCGTCGAAAAACGCCGGGGCATCGGGCGCAAAAAATGGCCGCACCATCAGCCGGAAGGGAAACAGCAGATACAAGGCCGGGCCGGTGGTCAAGACCCGCTGGGCGTAATCCAGCATCGCACCGGGATTGGCGGTGTCGGCCGGACGCAGGGCCGGCAGGGTTTGCTTCGCCCACACCCAGACACCACCGGCCAGGGCCAGGGCCAGCCCGAAAACCAGCAGCCGCCGGAGCCGGTTGGAAACCCCATGATCCAGCAACATCGTCCGCGCAAACGAGGAGCCCAGAAAGTGGAGGTTCAGGGTCGAAAGTACCAGCCACCAGCCGAAGGCGTGAATCCAGGCATTACCGCCGAATTGCCGGGAAAAAAAGGTCAGGAGGAGGACGCTGAAGAATATTCGCAGCTGTGACCGGAGGAGTTTGAAGTGAATCAGCGTACGCCGGGTGACCGGCGCCGGAAACAGAAATGCCACCTCGGCCTCGGTGAACGTCAGCGCCGCCCGGTCATGCGGAATGATCCACGCCAGCAACACGATGACGAACAGAATGAGCGCGCCGCCCGATTCAAAAAGCTGCAGGTGTTCCGGTGAAACGGCCAGATTGGCCATCGGCCGCCCACCGAACCCGCGAAACAGGTAACGGAAGAAATAAAAGTAGAAATAGAGTCCGCCCACGACGGCGCCGATGAGGTATTTCGGCTGCTGGAGCCGCTTGAACCGGCTGATCAGCCGGTTGCGGAGTGAGTGATATTGCAGGTAGAGCAGCGCGGCGATCATGGTTCGTATCAATGCGGCAGCTGCGGTGGCACGGCCGGTGCGCCCGGGCCGGGTTCACTCGTGGCGCGGAAGAAAATTTCCTCCAGGTTGGCGTCGCCGGGCTGTTCGGAAAATTTCCGGGTCACTTCGTCGAGCGTGCCGTCAATGATCTTCCGGCCGTTCTTGAGAATCAGCAGGCGCGAGCAGATTTCCTGGACCAGGTGCAACAGGTGCGAGCTGATGATGATGGCGGCGCCGTCGCGCGCCCGTTTCAGGATGGAATCCTTCATCCGGCGGATGCCGAGCGGGTCCAGCCCGGTCAACGGTTCATCGAAATAAATGACCTTCGGCGAGTGCAGCAGGCCGCAGGCGATGGCGAGCTTTTGTTTCATGCCGCGGGACAGTTCGCCGGGCAGCGCATCCCGCTTGTTCGCGATTTCGAGTTCCTCCAGCAGTTCCCGCCCGGTGCGCTCGTAATCGGGCACCTGGTAGATCCGGGCCACGAAATTCAAATGCTGCCAGACCGTGAGATAATCGAACAGGCGCGGTTCGTCGGTGAAAAAAGCGAGTTGTTGCTTGGCGGCAATCGCGTCCCGGGCGATATCGTGGCCGCCGACGCGCACGGTGCCGCGCGTGGGCGGGATGATGCCGGACAAACAACGCAACGTGGTGGTCTTGCCCGCGCCGTTCGGGCCGACCAGGCCCATGACTTCGCCGGGCTGGACCGCAAACGAAAGCTCGTTCACGGCGACAAACTCGCCGTAAAGTTTGGTGAGACCTTCGACCTGGACCATACGTTGCCGTTGGGGTGCGATGATTGCTTCCGGATGTCCCAACCTACCAGTCCATTGGCCGGGGCGTAAAGCGCGCAGATTTGCCGGCGCGGCGCAAAATATTTACGAATAATTCTCTTGGCAGAATTTTGTTTTGGGCGTAGAAACGAATTGTTCTTTGAAATGGATGAACCCAGTTCATCCGAAATCGCAGTCAAATGTCAGGGAATCCGGTGAAAATCCGGAACGGTTGCGCCACTGTAACGGCTACAAATTCCAATGCCACCGGGAACGGGAAGGCGGAATGAGGTTGGAGGCCGAAGTCAGGATACCGGTCTGGCTGTGCTCGTCGCGGTCGCTCGTGTGAGCGGCCGGCTTCTCCGTCCAAGAGAAGGATGAGGCCAGCCTGTCGAACGGTTTTCGACAGGATTCGTTGGATGCCTTCATTCTCCGTTTTGCCGGGGTCTGGAGGCGTTTTTGTTTTTCGTCCTCGTCCTCGTTCTCGTTCTCGCTCCACCAAGCGATTTTCGAGGACGAGAACGAGGACGAGAACAAGGACGAATGATTTCCCCGCGCTGGTCTCTCAATCGCAATCCGTTCTCCAAAAGTTTTGGGGAACCAAACTGAAAGATCAGCACATGAAAAAGAAGTTGTTCGTTTCGCTGGCGCTGGCCGGCTTGTTTGTCATTCCCACCCTCACGCACGCGCAATTTGCCAGCAGCGTGTATGACTACACCGAAGGCAGCGGCGTCGAATCCGGCTATAATGATCCAACGGTTGCCCTGGGCGCCCCGTCGCAAGTGACTCCCGGCATCTATGGCGGACCGGTGGATCCATTTGATGCACCGTATCTTCCCAGCCAGATCGTCGGGATTGGCACCGGCGGTTCCCTGACGTTGCAGTTTAATACGCCGATTCAAAACAACCCGGCCAATCCGTTCGGCCTGGATTTCATCATCTTCGGCCACGCCGGTTTCAACATCACCAACGGCGACTACAACGGCGGCGGCATCACCGACGGTTCACTGTACACCGGCGGCACCAGCGACGTGCAAGTATCGGTGAGCGCGGACGGCACGATGTTTTACACGTTGAATCCAGCGCTGACTCCCCAGGTTGACGAATTGTTCCCGACGGACGGCAGTGGCAATCCGTTTCTGCCGGTGAATCCCGCCCTGACGGCGGCGGATTTCGCCGGCCAGGATCTGGCCGGAATCCGTGCGCTTTACAACGACTCGGCCGGCGGAGCGGGTTTCAGCCTGGCCTGGGCGATCGATTCGAATGGCCAGAGTGTTTATTTGTCATCCGTTGACTATGTCCGGCTGGACGTGCTGGACGACGGAACGCCGGCTTACATTGACGCGATTTCCGTGGTACCCGAGCCAGCGACGTGGACCCTGGCCATTACCGGTGCGGGCTTGTTTTTACTGCGAAGGCGCGCCTGACGGCCATGCGCGTTTGTCTGTTTATTATGTGGGGCCTGGTGGCCGCCTCGATCAGCGAGGCGGCCACCATTGATGAGGGTTTTTCCAATGATCCACAGACGGACGGCTGGATAATCTTTGGCGACACCAACCTGTTCCAGTGGGACTCCACCAATCAGGACCTCGATGTCACCTGGGATTCATCGCAATCCAACAGTTATTTTTATCATTCGCTCGGAACCATCGTGGCAAAATCGGATGACTTCAGCCTCGCCTTCGACCTTCAGCTCAGCGACATCGCGATTGGTGTCAATCCGGCCAAGCCCGACACCTTTGAACTGGTCGTGGGTTTCATCAACCTCGTCAGCGCCACCAACACCAATCTCGAACGCGGCATCGGCATCAACCCCACGTATGGCGCCCGCAACGTTGGCGAATTCGATTATTTCCCTGATTCCGGATATGGGGCCACGATTTCTCCGACGCTGATTTCCAGCAACAACCAGTTTGCCACCACGTTTGCCCATCCCTTCACCCTGGATCCGGGCGCGTTGTTTCACGTGGTGATGATTTACACCGCAAGCAACCAGACCTTGCAAACGATGGTGACCCGCAATGGCAGCCCGTTTGTTTCGACCAATGTGGTATTGGGCGTGAGCTTCAGTGATTTTCGTTTCGACCAGGTGGCCGTTTGCAGTTACACCGACGCGGGCGCGGATGGTTCGCTGCTCGCCCACGGCACCGTGGACAATTTGGCGGTCACCGTTCCGCCGCCGCCGGTGCAAAATCTGACCGGCAGCTTCACCAATGGCATCTGGCAGGTCCAATTCCTCTGCCAAAGCAACTGGCTTTACACGCTGCAACGAACGACCGATTTCCAATCCTGGACGAACATTTCGTCAACGACGCCGGGCAACGCGAACAACCTGCTTCTGCAAGACGCCAGTCCGCCGGACAACGAAGCGTTTTATCGGATCAGTGCGCAAAGACCGTGAAAACACGTGACAAGTGGCGGGTGACAAGTGACGCGACACCACGCGCGCCGCATGCGCGGCTGGCGTTTCCGCTTCACGTGTCACGCGTCACGCGTCACGCCTTTACACTGATTGAATTGCTCGTCAGCATTGCGGTGATGGCGATTTTGGCGGCGCTGTTGCTGCCGGTGTTGAATCACAGCCGGCAGTCCGCCTGGCGCGCCCAATGCACGAGCAACCTGCGCCAGCTGGGAATGGGCACGGAAATGTACTGGGACGACAACAAGGGAAATTGTTTCCGATATATTTTCGGCACGACGAACTACGGACAAATTTACTGGTTCGGCTGGATCGGGCCGGGCCCGGAAGGCCAGCGGTCATTCGACCTGTCCGACGGCGCGCTATATCCCTACGTCAGCGACAGCCGCGTGAGAATTTGTCCCTCGTTGGACTACGCGCTGGCGCAGTTTAAACTGAAGGCCGATGGCGTCGTGTACAGCTACGGTTATAATCTTTCCCTCTCCACGGCATCAACCAAACCTCCCGTCAGCGCCGGAAAAATTTCGCATCCGACGGACACCGCGCTTTTCGCCGACGCCGCCCAGGTCAACGACTTTCAAGCGCCCGCCTCGCCCGACAATCCGATGCTGGAGGAATGGTATTATGTGGACACGAACACGAGTTATCCAAACGGCCATTTCCGTCACAGCCAAAAGGCCAACGTGGTATTCTGCGACGGCCACGTGGGAGTGGAAAAACCGGTGCCGGGCTCAATGGACCAAAGATTGCCGAACAAATATGTCGGGCAATTGCGTCCGGCGATATTAGTAATCCCGTAGTCCAACGAAACAAATTCAATTGGGCGGTCAGGCCGGAAATGGTAGCCTCCGGCTGATGATGCGTTCGCGCCTGCTTTTCCTGGGTTTAGCCGGCCTGAGCTGGTTAATTTTCCGCCCGGTTGCGCGAGCGCAAAACGACATGATACCAGGCCACTTCAACGCACCCTATGTTTATACCAACGACGACCTGGGGGCGGTTTATCATCCGGAAGCGACTTCGGTCAAGTTGTGGGCACCGACCGCCAGACAGGTCCGTTTGCTGCTGTTCAATGATGCAACCAATGAATCTCTTCAAGCCATTCCCATGTCGCGCGATTCCAATGGCATTTGGTCCACCAATTTAATGGGCGACATGGATGGCCGGTATTATTTGTATGAGGTGACGCTCTTGCGGGCGGGATCGGCTAAACCAGTGGTTTATCGCGTCAAAGATCCTTATGCCCGCGGCTGTTCCGCCAACTCCGGTCGGACTTTGATTTATGACCCGCAGAAGACCAATCCCGAAGGTTGGGACCGGGATTGTTTTGTCACTTTAAAAAACAATACGGATGCCGTGCTGTACGAAGTGCATATTCGCGACTTTTCCATCAGTAAAAATTCCGGCGTCGCTGATGGCGTCCGCGGAAAATACCTCGGCATGGTGCAGCCGGGCACGAAGACGACGGGTGGTGAAGCGAGCGGCCTCGACCATTTGAAGGAGCTGGGCGTGACCCATGTTCATCTGCTGCCCTGTTTCGATTACGCGGGCGGAGACGAGCGGCAGAAAGCGGATGAATACACCTGGTATAACTGGGGCTACGACCCCGTTCTCTACAACACACCGGAAGGTTCCTACGCCACGAATCCCGACGGAACCACCCGGCAGAAGGAATTCAAGGAAATGGTTCAGGCCTTTCACCGGAACCACATTGGCGTGGTCCTGGACGTGGTCTTCAATCACACCGCCGCCACCGGCTCGCGTCCGGCGTCCATGTTCGACAAGGTATTTCCGGGTTATTATTATCGGATGGACCAGTCCGGGCGTTACGCGAATGAGACCGGTTGCGGGAACGAATTAGCCTCGGAAAAACCAATGGCGAGAGAATTCATCGTGGATTCCATCAAATACTGGATGACGGAATATCATATGGACGGCTTCCGGTTTGACCTGATGGGAATTTTGGACCGTGAAACCATGTTGGAAGTGTATCGTGAAGCAAAAAAAATCAATTCCAGCGCTATCATATACGGTGAAGGCTGGCAGATGGAACGCGTACTCCCGGCAGATAAAATGATGACGCAGGCCAACGTTCCGGGTACGGGCATCGCCGCTTTCAACGACGGCATCCGCGACAATATCAAGGGAGACAATGCAAAATCCCGCGCGTCCGGATTCGTTCAGGGAGCCGAACCACCATTCGGCGGCATGACAAGATTTCACCTGGAAATCAAAGCCCAGAGCACCGGCAAGGGTGAACCGGATATCGAAGTCTTTTCTCCGAACGAAACCATCAATTATGAGTCCGTTCATGATGACCTTTGTCTCTGGGACAAGCTGCGATTGTCCACGACCGACGCGCCGGAAGCCCTGCGTATCAACATGGACAAGCTGGCCGCCGGTATTGTGTTGACCGCCCAGGGAGTTCCTTTCATCCACGCCGGCGACGAATTTCTGCGCTCCAAGAACCTCAACCCCAACAGCTACAACGACAACAACCCGCTTGTGAATCCGATAGACTGGTCGTTCAAGGACCGGCACAAGGATGTTTTTAATTTCTACCGGGGCCTGATCGCCTTGCGACGCGCGCATCCCGCCTTCCGCATGACGGACCGGGCGCGCGTGGATGAGGCTTTGGAGTTCGCGCCCGCCGTGCCGGAGAACCTCGTCGAATATGTGCTTAAGAACTATGCGAACGGAGACGACTGGAAAACCATCCTGGTGATTTACAACGGCAACCCGGAGCCAAGAGATTTAACCGTGACGGGCGATTGGATCATCGTGGCCAACGACCAGGCAGCGGGTACGGAGACATTGGCAACGGCCGGAAATAAAATCCATGTCGCGCCGTTCTCACTCGTGGTGGCCCACACCGACGGCGCGTATCGGCTTGACGCAAATCATTAATCGTCCGCCGCTGCTTTCACACGCCGATCTGTTTCTGAATCACGCCACAAATCTTCTGCGACCATTGCTCCAAAACCCGGGCGTCGCGGCCTTCCAGCAGCAGCCGGGCCTTCGGTTCCGTGCCGGAGTAACGCAGGAAAACCCGCCCGCCCTGCCCTTTCAATTCCGCCTCGGCCTCGGTCACCAGTTTTTCCAGGCCGTCCAACTGCTCGAACGGCTTCTTTTCGCGCACGCGGACGTTGGTGACCAGTTGCGGGAAACGCGCCCAGCATTTCGCCAGCCGGGAAAGCGGCGTTCCCTTTGCGCGCATGATCCGCAAAACCTGCAACGCGGCCACCAGACCATCACCCGTGGTGCCGAAGTCGCGGAAAATCAAATGTCCGCTCTGTTCGCCGCCAAAGTTGAAACCCTGGTGCAACATTTCATCAATCACGTTTCTATCGCCGACCGCCGTACGCACCACCTTCCCGCCCGCGGATTTGACCGCCACTTCCAGACCGGCGTTGCTCATCACCGTGGTCACCAGCGTTTGTTCCGCGAGCGTCTTCTGCGCCAGCATGTCCAGCGCCGCAATGGCCATGATGTCGTCGCCATCAATCAACACGCCGGATTCGTCGCAGAGCAGGACGCGGTCGGCGTCGCCATCGTGCGCGATGCCCAGTTGCGCCCGGTGCTCGACCACCTGGCGGCAGAGATTCTCCGGGTGCATCGAGCCGCAATCCTGATTGATGTTCATGCCATCGGGCGCGTTGCCATAAACGATGACTTCCGCGCCCAGTTCCCGCAGGACACAGGGCGTGGATTTGTAGGCCGCGCCATGCGCGCAATCCACGACGATGCGCACCCCTTCGAGGGTCATGCCCCGCGGGAAGGAGGCCTTGGCAAACTCGATGTAACGTCCCAGCGCGTCGTCGATGCGCACCGCCTTGCCGATTTCATCGGCCGTGGGGCGGAGGTTTTCAATTTCGCCGCTGAACACCAGGTGTTCGATTTCGTCCTCGATCTTGTCGTCGAGCTTGTAACCGTCGGCGCGGAAGAATTTGATGCCATTGTCGGCATAGAGATTGTGCGAAGCGGTAATGACCAGGCCGGCATCGGCGCGGAGGCTGCGGGTGACATAGGCGACGCCCGGCGTCGGCAACGGGCCGATGAACAGCACGTCCACGCCCATGGACAGGATGCCGGAGGAAATCGCGTTTTCGAGCAGGTAACCGGAAAGCCGCGTGTCCTTGCCGATGACGATTTTGTGCCGCCCGCGGCCCCGGGACTGTGATTCGAGATTTTTAAAAACATGCGCGGCGGCGCGACCGAGTTTAAGCGCGGTCTCGGCCGTGACCGGCTCCACGTTGGCGGTGCCGCGAACCCCGTCGGTCCCGAAAATTTTCTGTGGCAGGTTCATGATGCTTATTCCGTGGCCGGCAAAATTGTCACACTGACTTCCGTGGGATTGACCCGGTCGAGCGTCACCCCGGGCGGCACCGAAACGTCCACGTTCCGGCGCAGCAGGCGCGCGGAATCCAGGCCCGTAAGATTCATCAACACGCGAACGTCACCTTTCTGCAAACCCGCCATGATGTCGGACGGTCCGCTGATTTCAACGGCGACGATGTTGGGAACGATCTGGGCATTGTGCACGTCCGCGCCGGCCGAAACCGCGAGCACCGGCAGATTTGTGTACGTCACCGTGGTGACCGTGGCAAACGGAACGACCGCTTCCGGCGTTTCACGGACATTATGGATGGTAATCCACAGGCCCACCGCCAGAATCAACGAGAACAATTTCCAGGTCAAATCCCTCGTCATCCATTCGCGGTTCGGCATAAATTCAATTGCCCGCCTGTTTGAATTCCGGGCGGGACTCGTTTTTGGTGATGACGGCGGGGCCGGGTTTGACCCGCTCGCCGAGATGAGAACGGAGCCATTCGACGACGCTCCGGGACTTGGCCGGTTGGACCAGCAGGGAGGTCAGAAAGGCGCGCAACTCCTCCAGGGAAACACCCCGCACGAGCTGGCCTTTGTAGGCATGCGAAATTTTGCCATTTTCCTCGGAGACGACGACCACCACCGCGTCGGTTTCCTCGCTCAACCCGATGGCCGCGCGGTGACGCGTGCCGAGCGATTTGTTCAAATCCTGCCGTTGCGTCAGCGGGAAAATGCACGCGGCGTAGGCAATGCGGTCGCCCTTGATGATGACACCGCCGTCGTGAATGGCGTTGTTCGGGAAGAAAATGGTTTCGAGCATTTCGGGCGTGGCTTCGCAATCCACGGGCACGCCGGATTCCACCGCCTCGAACAGTTGGATGGATTGTTCGATGGCGATGAGCGCGCCGATGCGGACCTCCGAGAGGCGTTCGACGGTTTGGATGATGACCTCGATATTCTCGCGCTGTTCCCGGGCGGTGGTGAACAGCGGCAGGTTGCCCAGTTCAGCCAGCATGCGGCGCAACTCCGGCTGAAAAATGACCAGCACGGCGATGGCAAAAAACGCCGAAAAAGTGCCCAGCAGCCAGCTAAGCACCTTCAATTTAAGCAGGGTCGTAACGAAGGCCAGCACCAGCAACAGGACCACAAAACCCACCACCACGGGCCAGCCGCGCGTGCCGCGCAAGAAGCGGGAGATGTAATAGATCATCACCGCGAGGATTAAAATTTCCAACGCGGGCCGCCAGCCTTCCTGAAGGTAGATCCACATTATCTTTTTTTCCGGGCCAACAGGGCCTCCGCCATCCGCACCGCCTGGACGGTTTCCGCCACGTCATGCGCCCGGATGATTTGGGCGCCGGATTCAACCGCCAGACACGCGCAGGCCAGCGAGGCGGACAGCCGTTCGCTCAAACCCGCGCCCAGCAATTTTCCGATAAACGACTTGCGCGAAACCCCAATCAGCAGCGGTCGTGCCATCGTTGTAAAACTCCGCAGGTTTGCGAGCAACTGTAAATTATGCTCCATCGTCTTGCCAAAACCGATGCCGACGTCCAACACCACTTGGTCAGCGACCACACCCGCGGCGTTCAATCGCCCCAACCGTTCCTGGAAAAATGCGCCAACTTCGCGAACCACGTCGTCATAAACCGGATGTTCCGGCCTGGCGGAAGGCATGCTCCGGGCGTGCATGCAGACATACCCGGCCTGAAATTCCGCCACTTCACGCCACATGGCGCCGTCTTCGCGATGGGCGGCCACATCATTGACGATACTCGCGCCCGCCGCAAGCGCGGCGCGGGCCACGGCCGGTTTCAGGGTATCAATGGAAATGGGGATGTTCACGCGCCCGGCCAGTTGTTCGATAACGGGCAAAACCCGGCGCAACTCCTCGGCCTGGGCCACCGGTTCGGCGCCCGGACGGGTCGATTCACCACCCAGGTCGAGAATCTCCGCGCCTTCGGCAACGAGTTTCAACGCGTGGTCCACGGCGGCCCGGGCATCCAAAAATTTTCCACCATCGGAAAACGAGTCAGGCGTGACATTGACCACGCCCATGACCAGCGCCGGGCGCGGAAACACAAATTCGAACTGGCGCGCGCGAAAGATGATTTTATGGGCGGCGGACACGAACCCATTGTTAACGGATTTCCGGCAAATCCGCAAAGTCCAACAATGCACCGGCAAGCGCCAAGGACGAGACGTCAGTGGGCGCAGTTGCCCAATTTCTTAGGCCACCCGTCGGATGGCAATGTAAGATTTGGGAATCAACCAACAAATGCGTTCGGTGATAAGTTCACAGTCAGGAAATAATTGACGCATTTCTGATTTCCGCAACAGTCGGGTGGTTTCGACCATCGAATTTATTTGGTCGCGGTTTGGTCGTTCAAGCCAACCCCACAAGGAGCACCACCGCAAAAACCTTTTTTGGAAAGAACGCGGGAAATAGTGAACAAAAGGGGTCAAATAATGCGGTTCGATGGGACACTCGTATGCCGGAGTCTGCACCCATAAGTGTTTCGCCACGCGACGAATCTCTCCGGCAAACTGCTGTTGCCGCTCCCACGAGCCTACATGCTCGATGACGCTGTTGCTAAAGGCGATGTCGTAGCTCTTGTCAGACATGGTGAGGCAACAACCGTCACCAACAAGTGTTCTAATATTATAATTCGGAGCTTGCTCTCCGTTCCAATGCACCTCATGCACATTGAGCGTATCAATTCGTTTCACGGCTTGTGGGTGCGATGTCCAAAACCCAGGATACCCACCGATGTCGAGCAGGATATCTGAAGAATTGGGCCTCATCAGAAACAGGAATAAGGCGAATCGCCGCCTGCGCCAAACCTTGAAGATATGGCGGTAAATAGTATGGATGCTGATTGACATTGTATTTCAACAGCCTAGAGCCTTCTCTGGAAATATCCAATCGTTCTTGCCAAGCCGTCAGAAAGTTGAACCTTCGGCTCCCAACGGAGAATCTTCCGCGCCCGCGCAATGTCGGGCCGGCGCTGCCGGGGATCATCCTGCGGCAACGGTTTGAAAATGATCCGGCTGCGCGAGCCGATGGCGCGGATGATTTCCCGGGCGAATTCGAGGACGGTCATTTCGCTGGGATTGCCGATGTTCATCGGCCAGTCGTAACGGCTCATCATCAACCGATAAATGCCCTCGATCAAATCCGACACGTAACAAAAGCTGCGCGTCTGCCGGCCCTTGCCAAAAACGGTGACGGGTTTGTGTTTGAGCGCCTGGCTGATAAAGGACGGAACCACCCGGCCGTCATGCAGCCGCATGCGCGGGCCGTAGGTGTTGAAGATGCGGACGATGCGGGTTTCGACCTGGTGTTCACGATGGTAGGCCATCGTCATGGCCTCGGCAAACCGTTTGGCTTCATCGTAACAACCGCGGGGACCAATGGGGTTGACGTTGCCCCAATAATCCTCCGTTTGCGGGTGCACGAGCGGATCGCCGTAAATTTCCGACGTGGAGGCGAGCAGAAAGCGCGCTTGCTTGTGCTTGGCCAGGCCCAGCGCCTTATGCGTGCCGAGCGAGCCGACCTTGAGCGTCTGGATCGGCAGCTCCAGATAATCCACCGGACTGGCGGGCGACGCAAAGTGCCACACGTAATCCACCGGTTCGTTCAGAAAAATGAATTCGGAAACGTCCTGCTGGATGAACTTGAAGTGGGGATTGCCGCCGAGGTGCGAAATGTTGTCCACCGTGCCGGTGACAAAGTTATCAATGCCGATGACCTTATGGCCGCGCGACACCAGCAGATCGGTCAAATGCGATCCCAGGAATCCGGCGGCGCCGGTGACGACGGACGTGGGCTGGTTCGGTTGAACGTTTTTTCTTTTGCTCATGCGCTTCTTCAATTCAAAGTGATTGGTGAATGGTAGATGGTGAATGGATCATCCGCGCACGCCGCGATGGTCGGCGTTTGGAGCAAATTTGCAGAAATCATCCGCCTTGTTCATCATGGAATTGAGCATTGCGCCGATGGACTGCCAATTTGCATCCAACGCGGCAAATTGTGTTGTCGAAATATATTTACAATTTAGCGCGTGATCGAGCCAGCTTTGCGTTTCCATCGCCTCCTCAAGCGCCTCGTCCAACTTGCTGACGAACGCAGCGCGATATCTTCGCCTCGCCCACGCCGCTGCAAGCATCGCATTGACCGCCCGCGAAGAGCGGCGAATCTGATCGGTCAGCGAGTAGCGTTCTTCGGCCGGAAATGATTTGGTCATTTCAAAAATTTTCAGAGCGGACTCTCTTCCCATTTTACCACTCACATTCACTTCGCTCCGGTGGCCGCGAACACCGCGGGAATGGTGCGGAGCAGGATTTTCAAATCGAGCCAGAGTGACCAGTTGTCAATGTATTCGAGGTCGAGTCGCACCCAATCCTTGAAATCCTTGATTTGATTGCGTCCGCTGATCTGCCAGAGGCAGGTGAGGCCGGGCTTCACGCTGAGGCGGCGGCGATGGGCCAGATCGCTGAAGCGTTTGACCTCATCCACGGGCAACGGTCGCGGGCCGACCAGACTCATCTCGCCTCGCACGACATTGAAGAGCTGCGGCAACTCGTCGAGGCTGTAACGGCGGAGCCACTTGCCCACGCGGGTGATGCGAGGATCGTTGGTCACCTTGAAGACCGGGCCGCTCATTTCGTTCATGGCCTCCAACTCGTGTTTGAATTGTTCGGCGTTGGTGATCATCGTGCGGAATTTGTAGAGGGTGAACGGCGCGCCGTTCCGGCCGGAACGCTGCTGTTTGAAGAAAACCGGGCCGGGCGAAGTCAATTTGATCAGCAGCGCAATGGCGGGAATCACCGGAATCACGATCAGCAACACCAGCAGCAAAAACGCGCCCACGACGTCCATGACGTGTTTGACGACGCTTTGCCAGGAGGCTTCCGGCGTGGTGCGGAAAACGAGCAACGGACGGTCGAGCAGTTCGTCGAAGCTTGTGCGGGAGATTTGCGTCGCAAAAAAGTCGGCCACCAGCCACACTTCCACGCCTTCCAGTTCACACGCCCGGATGACATATTCAACCTGTTCGAAATAAGTGTGCTTGGCGCTGAAAATCACGCCGTATACCGAATAATGATGGAGCATGGGCACCAGCTGTTGCACGGGCGTTTCCAGGAGGTTGAGGTCCGCCACGATTTCGACGCTTTCGTCCGTGTGTTCCTTCAACTCCTCGCGCATTCTGGCGATTTCCCGTTCGGTGCCGACGAGGATGAAGCGGCGCTTGTACTGCGACTGGGCCATTTTGCTTTTGAGCACCAGGCGAATCCCTTCCTCCTTCAAATACACCAGGCAAAAGCCGATGCACCCGAAAGAAACAAAAATGGCGCGCGCCACGATCAGGTGAAAAACATAGACCGTCAACATCAGTCCCACCGAAACCACCAAACACCCCTTGAACAGCGGCCACAAAATGGCGCTGCGGGGGCACAACGGGGAATGATCATAAAATCCCTGCGATTCGAGCACGAGGGGAGTGGCGGGGATTAACACAAGATAGAGCCACGCGAAATTTGCGAAAGGACTGGGAGGCTCCAGTTTCAGCCAGGTAATGATTTCCGGATTGGCACGCAACGCGTACGCCACCCAAAAGGCAACCGCAAACAAACTGGCGTCCGCCAGTTGTTGAATCACCGTTCGAATCTGACGATCACGTCTCAGCATGGCTTTTGAAGGTTGAAGCGCCTTTCAGGATAGTCAAATCACAAAGGAATTCAATGCTCCGGAGTTTCATCATCGGGCGGCGCACAACTTTACTCGGCCTTCGGTGGCAGTTGAAATTCCGGCACCGAAGCCACAATGAGCTTTTTAATCCGACCAAAGGCGGCATCCTCCTGATCGGACCCAAAACCGGCGGAAAAATAAGAAACATACGCCCAACGTTGTAAAGCACCGGTCGTCAGCAAATCCCGCGTCAGCCACCAGATGCGCTGCCAATGGCTGGTGGTCTGTTCATTCCTGGCCACGAACCAGAATACGTACAGTCCGTGCACTTCCTGCTCCTGCCCATCGGCGTTTTTAAGGGTATTCGTGATCGTCCATTTCGCGACTTGTAAATGATAGGGATGCGGACCTTGGATCGGAATGCTGACAGTCTCTCTTTTGTCGATGTTCCAACCCTGGCCTGGGAGGCAAAAATCCGGTTTGTGGATGCTGGTCCGGTCCATGCCCATTAAAATAATGTTCGCATTCACCCAAAAACCATTCGTCGTCTTGTAAAGGCGCTGGGCGTAGCTGGTGTCTTTGGGAAGCAGGTCCAAAACCGTCTGATCCTCGGCTTCTTTTGTTGAAGTAAAATCAAGCACGCGCTCCGGCAAATCAAAACTCATTCGGATGCTTCCGGGAATGGGGGTCGCCCGGATGCCGGGGCGGCCGAGCTTTTGATTGGCCTTGAGCCAGGTCAAAGCCCCGGCTCCGCTGCCAATCAGCGCGAGCACGATGGCAAAGAGGAGGATTTTCGGGCTTTTCATGGCTGTGGGCCTCCGGCTGAATCAGGTTTTTCCTCCAGCCACCGCGCCACGAACAACAATCCCACGAAGGCCGGAAGGTAAGGAATCAAGCTGATAATGGTGCTCTCGTGAACATAGTTGCCCCATTCCTGGCCGCCCATCACCGCGGCGATGATGATCAGGAGCATCCGGAGAAGGTTGCCCAAAACGGCAAAAGGAATCGCCAGCGCGATGAGCAGGAGCCGTTTCCGCGGCGAGCGAAACATCACAAATCCGCAGACCGTAGCGAATAAAAAAATTGCCATAAGACTGCGGATGCCGCTGCACGCCGCCGCGACGTCGTATTGATAGGTGCCGAGCGGATCGAACAGTTGCGTGCCCATGCGCACCACCCCGATCCCGAGAACCCCGTGCGCGATCCATTCCACCAGTGCGGAAACGAAGAGGCGCAGCGGAAAAGTGATCGGTTCCAGCACCGCGCTCAGCGGCACGGAAAAAATGAAAAGACAAAACGGGAAGAAACTGTGGCGCAACCAGCCGGGTCCCCAGGCCAATCCCATCAGCCCGTAGATGCCCGTGAACAACGCCACGATGGAAAGGCGCGGTTCTTGAATCACGTAACCCATGACATGCAACACCAGCCCCAAACCAACCAGCAACAGAGCGGGTGGCCAGATTTTCAACGACAGCGCCAGCAGTTCCCTGCGTTTCCACCAAAACAGACCAATCACCAGGAAAGGGATCAGATTTCCATCGGCATCGTCGCCGGAAACACCCTGGCTGTTGTAGGCGTTGTACATCCACTGCAACAACGACGGGCTATGAATGTAGCCAAAGACCGAATTCCCCAGGAAATGAAACAACGTCAACCAGGCGGCGAGCAAAAGAAAAAAGAACCCTTTATTGGGCAGGCGCTGCCAGCAATCCAGCGTATCCGTCCACCAGTCGCGTGGAGTTTCACTGATGGAAGAGTCGTTCATTTGCACTTATTTTCAATATTGAGATAACAAAAGTCCCGTCCGGACTCAATCAAATTTTCGGGGGCGGCGGTTTTCCGTTACCCGTGGTAAAATGGTGGCAAGTTTTGTACAAACAACGTTTGGAAAAATAGCATGAAAACCTCTTTATTCCAACGGATATCTTTTCAAACCCAGGAATTGGCCGGCGATTTTCATGAGAAAAAGCGGGTTGTTCCGCAAATAGCGCATGGCCAGGCGCCGTGGCTCCCGGCACAACCGATAAAACCACTCCAGACCGCTTCGTTGCATCCAGCGCGGGGCTTGTTTCACCCGTCCGGCGTGAAAATCAAAGGCGGCACCCACCCCGATCATCAAGGTCACTTCCAATTGCGGCAAAAATTCCGCCATGAACCGTTCCTGCTTCGGCGTGCTCAACCCCACCCACAGGATGTCCGGTCGGGCGGCCCGGATCACTTCCTGCAACTGCATTTTTTCCGCGGCCTCCAGCGGACGGAAAGGCGGCGCGTGACAGCCCACCACCTGCAAATCGGGAAACCGAACGATGAGCCGGTCGCGCAATTGCTCCGCCGCCCTGGGAGCCCCGCCGAAAAAAAAGTGACGGCAGGACTTTTTTTCGCTCCACGCGCACACGTCCAGCATCAAGTCCGGACCATAAACCCGGCGCATGGCCCGGTGACCGTGCAGTCTTCCCGCCCAGACCATGGGCATTCCATCCGGAGTGCAAAGAAACGCCTGATTCAAAATTTTGCGGAATTTTTCGTCCTTTTGCGCCTCCATCACCCCGTGCACGCCGGTCACGCAAATGTAGCCCTTACGCCGCTGGCCGACGGCATCCGCAATGGCCGCCAGCGCCGTTTGCAAATTGATAACGCTGATGCCGACACCCAGGACATTGACACGCTCAATCGCCATTAAAATCAAAAGTCTGCGCGCAGGATACGGGATGAAAGCCGAAACGCCAGCAAACTCCTCTCCGGTGAAATCAAGCCGCCTTGGAAAAATTGCTTTTGGGCCCGGCTTTTGATACAAGTCCAAACGCAGTCCATGGACCACAGAATACTTGAAATCACCAATTATCCCGGCTGAAGCATTCTCATTGCTGATGAAAATCGCCCTTACCATTCTCGGCGAAAATCCGCGGCACAAAACCGGGCTGACGTCCCTCTACCATGAACTTGTTTTACGCGGGCTAAAACTCTTTCCCGACGTATCCTGGCTGATTTTTGCCGGCCCCAACCAGGAATGGAACATCGTGGATTCGCGCGTTGAACTGGTGCGCGACTTCCCCGCCAACGATCAGCTTTACCGCCGCCTCCTCGCCGACCATTTTCAGGTGCCGGCCTCCGCCCGCGCGCGCGGCGCCGACGTGCTGGTTACCGTGGGTTTTGTGCCCCTCCGCAAGTGCCTGCCCACGGCCATGCACGCGTTGTCGCTGCACGCGTTGAACCGGCAGAATCAGTTGGGCTGGTTGCGCGGACTCTACCGGCGGGGGATGATGAAATTCAGCTGGCCGAAGGCCGATCTGATCTTCGTAAATTCACGTTGCACTGCCGACCAGGTATTGTCGCTTTACCCGGCCTTTCGGGATCGTCTGGTCATCAGCCATGAAGGTTTGCAGCATGAAATTTTCAACCCCCTGGCCGCGCCGGATGAACTGCGGCAGCTCAGGGAAAAGTTCGGGATTACGCCGGGGTATTTTCTCTGGCTCTCAAATTTCTATCCGTACAAACAGGCCGAACGGCTCATCGCCGGCTACGCCCGGCTCGACCCGGAACTGCGCCGACGGCATCCACTCGTCATGGCGGGTGGCGACTGGTTCAACGGACTGGGCGCAGCGCAGGCGCAGGCAAAATCGCTCGGCGTCGAACCGGACGTCAAATTCCTGGGTTGGATTGACGACCGTTGGGTCGCCCCGCTGTACCGGCACGCCACCGGCTTCTGCCTCGCCAGCCGGGAGGAGACCTTTGGGCGTTGCGTGATCGAGGCCATGGCCTGCGGAACGCCCTGTGTCATCAATGATATCCCCATCATGCATGAGGTCGCCGAAGACCATGCATTGTTACTGGATTTTCAGGATGTCGAAGCCGTGGCGGATGCGTTGCGAAGGCTTTCCACCGATGCCACCCTGGCAAGGCGACTCCGCGAGGAGGGGCTGGTCCGCGCCAGCCAGTTTACCTTTGAAAAACTGGCAACGGAACGCATCACCGCCATTCAGCGCCTCCTTTCGAGCCGGCGTCAACCGCGCCCGTAAGAACCGCCGTTCGCCCAAACTCATTGCGAAATCGCCGGCAATCCCTATCCTCAGCATATTGAAAATCGGCCTGCTTCAACTCAACTCGACCATTGGTGATTTTGCCGCAAATCGCCGGAAAGTCCTCGCGGGTTACGAACAGGCCTGCGCCCGCGGTGCGGAATTGGTTCTCGCCCCGGAATTGTTTTTGTGCGGCTACCCGCCACGCGATTTGTTGCTGCGCGCGGATTTTGTGGACGCCAGCCTCGCCATCCTGGCTGAAACCGCCGGGGACATCGGCCGCGTCCCTCTTTGTGTCGGTTACGTGGACCAAAATCCCGAGCGTCCGGGGCGCGCTCTCCGGAATTCCGCGGCGGTCCTGCAAAATGGAAAGGTCCTCTGGCGCAGCCACAAATGTCTGTTGCCGACCTACGACGTTTTTGACGAAGACCGCTATTTTGAACCTGCAAAAAACGTCACCCCGTTCGAATGGAACGGACGCAAGCTAGGCATCACCATCTGCGAGGACATTTGGAACGACCAGGATTTCTGGCCGGAGCGGCTGTACCGCCGCGATCCCGTCAAGGAACTCATCGCCCAGGGAGCCGGGGCCATCATCAATATTTCCGCGTCGCCGTGGCATGACGGCAAGGAACGCGTGCGACTGGAAATGCTCCAGCGCGTGGCGCGGGACGAAGGCGTGCCGCTGGCCTACGTAAACCTCGTCGGCGCCAATGACGAATTAATCTTCGATGGCCATAGTGTGATACTGAACAAACACGGCGAGCCGCTAGCCCTGGGCAAGGGATTTGCCGAAGACCTTGTGGTCGCAGACTGGGACACCGGTTCGCCAACACCAAAAGCCGACTGGCCGGTACGGGAAGAGCAGTTGTTCGCCGCGCTTTCCCTGGGGATCCGGGATTATGTCGGCAAATGCGGTTTCAAATCGGCCATAATCGGACTTTCCGGTGGGATTGACTCCGCGCTCGTCGCCGCCCTGGCGGCGGACGCTCTGGGCCCGGACAGGGTCATGGGCGTCTCCCTGCCGGCGCGCTATTCGAGCGAGGGCAGCCTGAGCGACGCGGAGGCGCTCGCGAGAAACCTGGGTATTCGCTACGAGGTTTTACCAATTGAGACGGTCTTCCAGTCGGTCGAAAAACAGTTATCAAAAGTTTTTGCCGGGACCCAGCCCAACGAGGCCGAGGAAAATATCCAGTCGCGGCTGCGGGGTGTGACCTTGATGGCGTTGTCCAACAAGTTCGGTGCGCTGGTCCTGACCACCGGCAACAAATCCGAGATGGCGGTCGGCTATTGCACGCTGTATGGCGACATGTGCGGCGCCCTGGCCCCGCTCGCGGACGTTTTCAAGATGGATGTTTACAGAATCTCACGCTGGGTGAATCGTGAGCGCGAAATTATTCCCGCAGCTTCCCTCACCAAACCGCCCAGCGCCGAGTTGCGTCCGGACCAAAAAGACCAGGACTCGTTGCCGCCCTACGAAGTCCTGGACCGGATCCTGGACGCGTATGTCGTGCAAAATTTAAGCAAGCCGGAAATCATCGCCCGCGGGTTTGACGCCGCAATCGTCAACGACGTCATCAACAAAATCACCTTCAGCGAGTACAAACGCCGCCAGGCGGCGCCGGGTTTGAAGGTATCGCCGCGCGCCTTTGGCATCGGGCGGCGCATTCCCATTGCACAAAAATTCCGGGCGACTGTCTAAATCCCAAATGTCAAAATGTTCCAACCTGCCAATCCATCCGTCTGATGAAATTCTCCATCGTCACACCCAGTTTCCGCAGTTCCAAATGGCTCAAGCTTTGCATTGCCTCCGTGGCTGACCAGGAAGGCGTTGAGCTGGAACATATTGTTCAGGATTCCTGTTCGGACGACGGAACGCAGGATTGGCTCCCCCGCGACCCGCGCGTGCGGGCTTTTATCGAGAAGGACGCCGGGATGTACGATGCCGTCAACCGGGGTTTCCGGCGCGCCCAGGGCGATATTCTGGCGTACCTGAACTGCGATGAACAATATCTGCCCGGCGCGCTTAAAAGTGTGGAAGGCTTTTTTGAAGCGAATCCCCAGGTCGAAGTGGCCCTGGCCGGCACCATTGTTGTGGATGGGAACGGTCGTTACATTTGTCACCGGCACTCCCTGGCGCCACATCCCCGGCATATCTGGTTTCGATTTCCGGTGCTGACCAGTTCGTTGTTCATTCGCCGACAGGTTTTTGAGAAGCGCGGTATCTGCTTCAATGCCCGCTGGCGTGATTTGGGTGATTTTCACTGGGTTTCAGCCCTGCTCAAAAACAATGTCCCCATGGCGGTTTGCGACCGTTTCACCTCGGTCTTTGTGGACAACGGAGAAAATATGAATCTCAAGCCAAACGCCGTTCGGGAAAGACAGGAGACCCTGGCCATGATGCCGCCATGGATTCGATGGCTCAAACCCGTTTGGATTGCGCATCACCGTTTGCGCCGGCTCAAGGCCGGCCACTTTTCACTGGAACCCACCAGCTATTCCATTTATACGCTGCAAAGCCCGGAACGACGCGTTCCATTTGACGTTTCCCAGCCAACCGCGGTGTGGTGGCATCGCCTTTAAAAAGGCCTTCGAAACCGCTGGAATTTCCATTACGCCCGCCAACCAATCGAAAATTGGATTGTCACCGCATCGTTTATCGAGCAGACTCCCCGCCCACATGCACAACCAGTTTTCAGTCGCAACCGGTCATTTCATTGATCATCAACCGATCAGGTATCTGGCATAACCCTCAGCGTTCACCTTCTAACGTAACAAAGTTGATATGGAATCAAAACGATTTGTCGAAAAGGATCCGACACTAAAAAAAGACGATCTGATCGTCATCACCGGCGCGGGTGGATTCATTGCGGGCAACCTGGCCCTGTATTTCAAAAAGAAGGGCTTCAACAACATCCGTGCCGTGGACAAAAAACCGCTTTACGAATGGTATCTGCACGTGCCCGGTGTCGAGAACCTCTGCCTGGACGTCAGCCATGAGGACAACTGCCGGCGCGTCTGCGAAGGTGCGGTGGAAGTCTACAATCTCGCTGCCGACATGGGCGGCATGGGGTTCATCGAGCGCTTCCGCGTCGAATGCCTCCGCTCCATCCTTATTAATACGCATATGGTCGAGGCCGCCTACCGCGCCGGGGCGCGCCGCTACTTTTATTCCAGCTCGGCCTGCGCCTACAACACGCTGCTGCAGCAGGACCCCAACGTCCGCGCGCTCAAGGAATCCGACGCTTACCCGGCGATGGCTGAACGCGGTTACGGCTGGGAGAAACTGGTTTCCGAGATGTTTTGCCAGGAATACTGGGCTGAACGCGGCATGAAGACCGCCATTGCCCGTTTCCATAACGTCTATGGCCCGCACGGAACCTGGGACGGAGGACGGGAAAAGGCCCCCGCCGCCCTGTCCCGCAAGGTCATCGAGGCGATCGACACCGGCAAGAAGGACATCATGATTTGGGGCGACGGCCACCAGACGCGCAGTTTCATGTACATTGACGATTGCGTGAAGGGCATTGACCGGATCATGCATTGCGACGAACTGATCGCGACGCCGATTAATCTGGGTTCCAGCGAGCTGGTTTCCATCAACGAACTGCTTTCCAAAATCGAAAAGATTGCCGGTGTGAAACTCAGACGCCATTACGATTTGACCGCACCGCGCGGTGTGGCCGGCCGCAACAGTGACAACACATTTATCAAGCAGGTTCTGAACTGGGAACCGGACACAACCTTGAACAAGGGACTGGCCGCCACCTACAAGTGGATCAACGAGCAATACCAGAAGCGCAAGGCCGGCAAACGCGTCGGCATCGGCTGATAAAAAGGCGCCTTGCCGGCGGCCAGACTGCCCGCGGTAGCTCCTAATCACCTGGTTGTTTCAACGCGTCGCGCTCGCACGCGGCGTATTTTTCAACGAGCCGGTCATAAACGCGCACCGCGTCCGGATCCGGACGGACTTCGCTGCCGGGAACCGGGTCGGTGAACCCGGCGACCACGTCCTCCCATTGCGGCCTTTCTCCCGCCTGAACCAGCCAGCCGTGCACGGCCAGCAAGGCGGCGCCGAGCGCGGCACTCTTGGAAATTTCAATGCGCACCACGCGGCAGTTCATGACATCGGCCATCACCCGCAAAAGCGCCGGATCGTTGGACGCGCCGCCGGTGGCGTAAATGCAGTCGGGCGTGACCTGCATCCACCGCGCATGCAGCCGTTTGGAAAGCATCTGCGCCTCCACGATGGCGCGACAATTGGCGGCGGCGTCTTTTTCATCCAGATCGAAACGATGAATGCCGGGCCGGTTGACGCGCGGCACGATTTCCGCCTCGAACCACGGCAACAAAATCCCGCCGTGGTTGCCGGGCGGTTTGGCCGCCATCAAGTCGCCGAATTTATTCCAATCTTTGATGCCATAAGCGTCCCGGATTTTTTCGCGGGCCAGCGAACCGTTCTTGAAACAAATCAACGACATGTAACCGCCCGCCGGCGAACCGAACACGTGCCCTTCGCCGTGTTCGTCCGTGCAACAATTCTTCATGGGGCCGAAATAGGTGTCGCTGGTACCCAGGCTGATGGCCACCCGGCCTTCCCTGATAAGACCCAGCCCGACGAGGCTGCACGGGTTGTCCCCCGACCAGACCAGCGCCCGCGCGGCCGGATTCAGGCCGTATTTTTTTACAAAATAGGAACTGACCGGGCCGACGATTTTTGAGGAATCCGCCAGCGGCGGCAGTTTCTTTTCCAAATCCGGCGCCGTGGCCCCCAGCGCGCCGCCGTGCCAGACCTTCTTCCGAATATCCATCAGGTTCATCCCCGCGCCGTCGCCGTAATCAATCGGCGCAATTTTTCCGGCGACCAGTGACGCCAGGTACGAGCTGACCAGCGCGATGCCCGCGGTCCGGGCATAAGCCTCCGGCTCGGTCTTGTAAAACTTGCGGATTTGCGGTCCGGTGAATCGCTCAAACGCATCCGAGCCGGTTTGTTGGGCCGTCGCCTTGAGGCCGCCCAGTTCCCGGCGGATTTCGGCACATTCCCGGGCGGTGGAGGAATCCATCCAAATGGGCGAAGTCGAACGGGAAAAAATTCCCTTCAAATTTTCCACCAGACTTTTTCCGGAATCCAGATTCGCCAGCGCCGCGGCCGCACGGTCATTGAAATAAACCGAGCCATGTTGCTGGCCGCTGCCGCTGATGGCCAGAATATCACCCAGCGCCACGCCCTCCGCTTTCATGGTGGCAAAGAGCAAATCCAGCGCCCCGGCCCACATCAGCGGCGGGCTGTGTTTGACCAACGGATCGGGATGGGGCAACACGCCGTTTTGGGTTCCGTAGGACGGCAGCGCGTGATCGAAGTTCAACGATTTATCGTACACCACCTTGCGGCGGTCGTAGTCAATGACCACGGCGCTCAGGCTTTGCGTGCTGGAATCGAGTCCGAGAAAAAGTTTTGCCATTTGATTTTGGAGTTTATGGTGAAACAATAAAAACACCGGGACGGCAACCGTCAAGCCGAAGGCCCCGGCGACTGCGCAATGGCTTTTATCGCCTCGGCAGTCAGGGCGGTGATTTTGGCCCAGCTCTTTTCGGAGACGAGTTTGCGTTCGGCCATCCACGAACCGCCGGCGGCGGCCACTTGCGGCAGCGCCAGATAATCCGGCAAGGTCACGGCGTTGATGCCCCCGGTGGGGATGAATTTCACGCCGGTGTGAGCGAATGGCGCGGCCAGCGCCTTGAGCATGGCCACCCCACCGGCGGGTTCCGCCGGGAAAAATTTCAAATGTTTCCAGCCCAGACTCAACGCCCGGTCCACTTCGGTCGGCGTCATGACCCCCGGGAAAAACGGCATCTGATTTTTGTTCGCCGCCGCCAAAACGGTTTCGTTCAAGCCCGGAGAGACGCCGAATTGGGCGCCGACATCGATCGCACGCTGCACCTGTTCCGGCGACAGCAGGGTGCCGGCGCCGATGCTCATCCGCGGCACGTGCTGGCGGATGCGTTGGATGGATTCGGCGGCCGCGGCGGTGCGAAAGGTGATTTCCATCACTGTCAATCCACCGGTGAGCAGCGCCTCGGCGAGCGGTACGGCATCCTCCACCCGATCAACCGACGTAATGCAAAGCAACCGTTGTTGGAGAAAAGATTCAGTGTTCATAGAACGGATGCCCGGATGATACACGATGGCCGGCGCCATTGAACTGGAAAACTTCGAATCGTATTGTCCATGCCAGCTTGACCTCAACCATCGATGGCTGGCGAATGGTGAATAAGAAATCTCTGCAAAACCGGGGCGCCGCGCACCGTCTCGGCACAAAGCAAGGGACTTTCCACGCAGCCGAGGCGGTGCCCGGCGCTCCGAAGGCCGGTGGATGACTTTTGCAGGGATTTCTGAATAAGGATTGCCTGTCCGTGACGCGTGGCTTAATTGGAGGCCGTGAATATCTCCATCGAACACGTCGCCATTCCGGCGGACAACCCGCTGGCGTTGAGAGACTGGTATTTGCGCGTTTTGGACGCGCGTGAGGTCTGGAACAACGGCCAGAACCCGCCGGCGTGTCTGATTACCCTGCCTGACGGAGGGTGGTTTGAGATTTATGCGGCTGAATCCACCCTGGCTGAACGCGGCAATAACGAACTGGCCGGTTTTCGTCACGTCGCATTGCGGGTGGACTCGATTGACACGGCCCGGGCCGAACTGGAAAGACGCGGCGTTACCTTTACGAAGGAAATCCGGCCGGCGGCGGGTGGCGGGCGGGTATTGTTCTTTGAAGACCTCGAGGGCAATCTGCTGCACCTAGTCGAGCGACCGGCGGATTCGCCACTGGGGAAAGTCTGAGCGGTTATTTTTCCTGCGCGCCCGAAACCCAAGCCGAGAAATTCGTGCGATGGCGCGAATGATTCACTTTGCCCGAAGCAGGAGCACAGGCACTTTAATGCTGTGGCGGACATGCCTGGACGTAGAACCAAGAAAGACGTCGGCCAGGAAACGGTGTCCGTGAGTGCTCATCGCCACCAGGTCGCATCCCTTTTGACCGACCCACTTGACGATTTCCTTCGGTGGATCACCGTAAGCCAGTTCCACCTCAGCGGGAATACCGGCGGATTGAAATTCCGACCGAACCTTGTTCAAATATGCGGTATCTTCGGTGACCTCGGGGCTGACCGCGTCCGGTCCAAAAATTCTTGCCGCCCAACCGTCGGCTACGTGAAGCAGCACAACGCGGCTCTGCGCGAGCTTCGCGAGCAGCTTGATGTGCTCGATAATGGCGCGGTCGGTCGGTGTGCCGTCCAACGTTACGAGAATGGTTTTATACATGGGTTAGCTTCTTTAGTTTATCCACCGGTGATAACCTGCCAAGCCTGTTTCACGGCATCCGGCAGACCGTAAAAGTCGAAGGCCGTAATCAGCAACGCCGAACCCCACCCGGCTATGAGTAGAAACCAGCCGAGCTGCCATTGTCCCATCCGCCTGCGGGAACTGGCGAGGTGCAACAGGGGGAACATCGCAAACGGAAGCTGCAGCGCCAGCACCACCTGGCTCAGGACGATCAGATCGTTGATGTTATTGGCCCCGCGGATGCCGATATAGATAGCCGTGGGGATGATGGCCAACGAACGGGTAATCAGCCGCCGCACCCACGGCTTGATTCTCCAGTGCATAAAGCCTTCCATGACCACCTGGCCGGCCAACGTGCCGACGATGGTGGCGCTTTGTCCGCTGGCCAGCAGGGCGACGGCGAAAAGGACGCTCGCAGCAGCCGTGCCCATCAACGGCGCCAAGGTCAGATTGGCCGCCTGGATCCAATCCGTTGAATCGTTGAACTGGACCACCTGTCCACCGGCGGCGGTGACACTGGTCTTGCCGTAAAAGACAATCGCAGCCAGCACCAGGATGGCGGCGTTGATCAGGAAAGCAACCGACAGATTGGCGGTGACATCAATGGTGTTGAAGCGGATCGCCTTTCGGATGGATTCATCGTCCTTCTGAAATTTGCGGCTCTGCACCAGGGCGGGGTGCAGATACAACACGTGCGGCATGACCGTTGCACCGATGATTCCGATGGCCACATAGACCATGCTAGCCGAACTCAAAGTGGGCGTAATCATCGCCCGGCCCATTTCCAGAAAGCTGGGCTGCGTCTGCGGCAGAATAAAAATCTCAATGAAGTAGCAAACCCCGATGGTCGCCACCAGCAGCAGCACTATGGCTTCGATGGTCCGCATCCCGAACCGCTGCATCGACAGCAGCAACAGCACGTCGACGCCGGTGATAATGACTCCCCAAAAAATGGGGATGTGGAACAACATGTTCAGCGCCACCGCGCCGCCCAAGACTTCGGCCAAATCGCACGCAATGATCGCAAGTTCCGCCATGAGCCAGTTCGGCACGCGCGTCCACTTGGGATACCAATCATAGCAGCATTGGGCCAGGTCGCGCCCGGTCGCGATGCCGAGCCGAGCGGCGATAATCTGCAAAAAGATCGCCATCAGGCTGGCCAGGCCGACCACCCACAGCAATCCGTATTTGAACTGGGCGCCGCCCTGGAGATCGGTTCCCCAGTTGCCCGGATCCATGTAAGCTACGCTGACCAAAACCGCCGGGCCGAAGTAGGCGCCAATTTGCCGCCAGAAGCCGGCTTTATGGTCAGGCACTGTCACGCTGCTGTGCATTCCTTCCAGCGACATGGCACCGGGGCGCGGAACCGGGGCGACTTTGGCCACCGCGGGTTCATGGAAGTCCGTGGGTGTGTTGTTGTCTTTGCTCATAAAACCCTATTCCTTTGTTAAAACCTCACGGTGATTCCACAAAATGGGTTGTAATCGGCCGCCGCCGGCGTCACACCAAAGTAGCAGTCGCAATCCAACTGGATGTTTTTAGTCACCAGATATTCCAGACCGGTATCCACCGTTCCCACCCAACCGGCGTGACTCTCCGTGGTAAAGTCGCTGAAAAATTCCGCAAAACCGCTTAACTTTCCAACGATCTGATGATCAACGCTGGCCGAAGCGATGAATTCTTCATGGTAGCCGCCGTTGTCATCGTTTTTCATCAAACCAGCCGCCGTTTCCAAACTCAAGTCGAAGTCATAGGGCAAACTCACCGCCAATGGTAAAATCACGCCGCCCTCGACCGCGTTGTTGCCCAAATTATCCGTGCTGGTCGGAAACTTGACGTAAGGCAGAAGTGCAAAGGCCGTCTTTCCGCCGTCATCACCCCACAAATTGACCTTTAGCCGCGTGGTGAAATCGCCGAAGCCGGACTGCGTGGTTGATTTGCCCGAGCTGTCTTCCGTATGAACATTCAGGTAATTGTCATAGACGAGCTGGACGTCTACATTATTGAGCAATCCGGCTTTGAAGTTGAAATCGCCCACGTCCCACGCCTTCGCGGTTGTACCATCCGTTTGGTCGTAAGTGAAATTGACAAAATCCATTTCCAACTGGTAGTGGCCGGCGTCCACCGTAAAAGCCGATTCGGTTTCGTCCGGGCGGTCGGGACTCAATTCGCGCATTAAAGCTTCCGGCACGGGGTTGAAAAGATTGTAACCGCTTTTATCCGGCAGGGGCATCTCCTGCGCCAGCGCGCGGGACACCGGCGCGACCCCCAGAACTGCCGCCAGAACAAGACGGGTCTTTTTTAGCTTAAACAAAAACATGTAGCTTTGGTTACATTTTAAAAGCCCCATTGTCAACCCCGATGTAGCTTTGGTTACAAATTAAAACCTCGACTAATGGAGCGGTCGGGGTTTTACTTCCCCGGTTATGTCGCGTTCCGTCCGCAAATCGTCCCGCGCGACCCGTGCCGGACAACCGTACTCACCGGCACCACAGGCCGAGAACTTCCGCCGGTCGCGCCGCGATCGCGCCACGGAGGTCGCGCAGGATTACGTCGAGGCCATCGCCGATTTGTCGGATTCGCTCGGCGAGGCGCGTGTGGTGGACCTGGCGCGCCGATTGGGCGTGACGCATGTGACCGTCAACCGAACCCTGTCCCGGCTGCAACAGGCCGGCTACGTGAACACCCGGCCATATCGGTCGATTTTTCTGACCGACGCCGGGCGACGGCTGGCGGCGGAGTGCAAACGACGGCATGAGACCGTCGTGGCTTTTTTGCGGTCGCTGGGCATTCCGGAGAAAGTTTCCGAGCTGGACGCCGAGGGGATCGAACATCACGTCAGTCCCGAAACGCTTGCCGCGTTTGAGCGCCGTTTGACGAGGCGCTGATGCGACCACGGGACATTCAAGTCATCGGCGCCGAGCTGGCCATCAAATGGGACGACGACAGCGAAAGTTTCATCCCGCTGGAGGTGTTGCGGCGAAGCTGTCCCTGCGCCGAATGCCGGGGCGAGGCGGATATATTGGGGAACGTCTACAAGAATCCCGGCCGGCCATTGACCCCATCGGCCTTTCAGTTGGTTCGGTTTGTCGTTGTAGGCGGCTATGCCATTCAGCCGGCTTGGGGGGATGGACACACCACGGGGATATTTTCCTTCGATTATTTGAAACGGGTGGCTGCCGAAAACTTGCCGGGTTGAAAATGAAAAAGGCGCGCCCAAGCGGGCGCGCCCTTGAAAAGACCAATAACCATTACGGATTTATATTAACCGTGCTTGTCGTCGTTGACGACCCGGCCGCGCTGTTGGTCGTCGTTGACCAATCAGTCGCCGGCTGGTTGGCGATGTTATAATAAGGATCTGTGTCCTTCGGATGGGTCCAGTTGCGGGGTTTGGCACTGTTCCACATCGTGGTAGGATTCATGGGCGGTTTGGGCCCCAACGGGCTGGATTGCAGGAATTCCGTTGACGTCGGTTGGAAGTCTCCGTCTTTGACAATGGTTGGGGTGATGAAAATCAACAGATTGTCTTTGACGATCCCCTTGCTTTCAGATCGGAAAGCATATCCAAGCACGGGAATATCACCTAACACAGGGACCTTGGTATATTGGTTTTGCGTGTTGTCCTTGATAAAGCCGCCCATGACGAGCGTGTTGGCATTGGGGATTAGGACCTGGGTGACCACCTTGCGTACGTCATATTCATCCGCCTGATTTTCCACGCCCGCCACAATTTTTGTGACGGTATCAGCCACGCTGGAAACTTCCGGTTGCACAGTCAGCCAGATGTAGTCATTGGCGGAAATACGCGGGGTGACATCCAGGATGGTTCCCAAATTGGTATAAGTCACTTGCGAGCCACCGGGTGAGCCCTGCGTGCCAGCAGTCGTGGCGAAGATAGGTGAGGCCCGGGTGACTTCAATATGAGCAGGCTCATTATCCAACGTCACGACGCGGGGAGTAGCGATGGTTTGCGCGTCGGCGTCTGAGTTCAAGAAGGAAAGGACAGCGCTCACGCCGTCTGCATTGAGAAAGGCTGTTGCTCCAAAACCTTCGGCCGTATTGGCAGCAAGGCTCGGTTTACTAACCAAATTGGCCAATTCCTGGTCGATACCTTCAACCATCGGTGATCCATTCGTTACCGCTTGCCCTGCCGGGAAACCCAAATAGCCGGGGGAAATGGTCGTTGGATTCGCATTCAAATTATTTCCGAACGAAACATGTTGTGCGCTCAGAGTGCCTGACCAATCGATGCCTTTGGTAGTACTGGGCGAGCTGGAAACCTCCATCAGGCGGGTTTCAATCAAGACCTGGCGGGTGGGTTTGTCGAGCTGCTCCACCAGCGTGTCGACCGCGTCCTGTTCGCTCTCGGTGGCAACCACCACCAGCTGGCTGGTGCGCGAATCCGGCACCACCCGGCTCCGTTTGTCGGTCAGCGCGCTTTCCACTGCGTTCTCCATATTGGAGACGCTGGAGTATTTGAGTTGAATGACCCGGGTGAGGAGCGGCGGCGGCGCATTCGGGTTTTTGATGCCGATGCGCGCAATTTTGGTCTTCGAGTCCTCAACGAGTTCGAGATTATAATTATCCAGCACGGCCAACAACGCCTGGCGGGCGGAGACATTCTCCCAGCGGACGGAAATGGTCGGTTCCGGTTTGATCTGCCCGTTTTGGTCGGGCTGGCCATAGCCGATTTTCGGGTCGAGCAAATAATTGATGTCGGCCAGACGGGCCAGATTTTCGATGGCGGTGGTGATCGGAACGTCCTGGAATTGAATGGGCAACACGGCTGGCGCTGCGGCCGAGGCATTGGCGTCGGCACTGGCAGTTTCATTGGTGCTCTCCACGCTTGAAGATTCCGTATTCGTCGTCACCATGGCCGGTGCGTTGGTGTCCGTCACACTGGTGGTTTCGTTGCTGCTAGTCGTGGTTGTTGTAGTGACACTGGTTGTACTGGCAGATTGATCGGTGCCGGCGGCCGGCGTCGTGGCCGCGTTGGTGGCAGCGTCGGCGGGCTGAGCCGCGGGAGCGGACTCGCTCGTTGCCGGTTGGTTGGTCGCGACACTGTTAGTATCAGTTTGAGACATGGCCCACCGTTGCGAGACAAGTCCCACAAGCAGCGTGGCAATTAGCAGTTTCGATTTCATAATTTTTGTTCTTATTGGATGTTAGTCCAATGGGGCAACTACCTAGCAGGTACCGAGCCAACCCCACCAGAGCTCCAAATTTTTGTTTTCGCGGAATGGTCCGGCCGCCCATTGTTCCCATCGGACAATGGTGTTTTGCGCCGGACACTTCCCGGTGAAAACCATCGCCCGAACCGTGAGACTGGGAATGAACAGTTGACCATGATTTTAAAAATGACGCGTCGTCCCGGGTTCAAGGCTGGTTTGAATAAAAGAGTTCATGACGTTGGCCCCCAACCTCAATCACCACCGAATTGGTTTTGATTTCAATACAGGTCAGATGAATGCGGCCGACGGGTGTGGTGACATCGCCTTCATCGCCGGCGGCAAAGGTATGATTGTTGATAATCACCAGCCGTTGATCCAGCGACCCGGAAAAACCTTTCAAAACGAGCGAGCTGACGTCCGCCACCCGGGGATTGGCAGCTGCGACCGCTTCATAGGGCCGGGTTGAGTCCGGGAAAAATGGATCGCGCCCATCCTTGGAATCGGCAGGAATGGTGAATACGGAACGCGGGGGTGCTGGTTTGTCGGGCTGGGTTGCTGGCTCGGCACCGGCCGCCAGCACCGTTGCGCAGCCAATGGAGAATGAAGCCGCCAGCGCATTCACGCGGAAATTTTTGAGGCGGCACTTGGTTCGATTTCTGTTCATGAAGAGGTGGGTTGTACCAGGGCAACGACGTCCATTTTAAATGAAAGCTTTTCGCTGCTGCCGGTGACGTCGGCTGGCTGGAGTTGCAAATTGACGACCCGGATGTGTGGAAACGCATTCTCAAAGTCGGCGATGAATTTGCCCAGGTCATGGTAATAAGCCGTGCCGGTGACGGTAAACCTGACCTGTTTGAACGGAAAAGACGGCAACAAATCCATCGGTTCAACATCCGGGTGGCCAATGTCCGGAATGTCCACCTGATACGCCGACTTGAAAAGCCGGATGGTATTATAGGTCCAGGAGTAAAGGTCACCGGTGGCAATGTCGCTTTCGGCATTTGAAAGTGTTTGGGTTACATTGGTCAGGTCAATGGTTACGGCGTTGGCAAGTTTGATGGCATTTTGAATGCCCTCGAGTTTGCCTTCAGCGGCGGCCTGGCTCTCCGCCACCTGTTTGAGTGCCGCATATCGCGGCTGAATCAACTCAAGCCACATCACGCCCAGCGCGGCCAGAATAAAGAAGATTACAAGCACCAGCTGGTTGCGTTTTTCCTTGGACAGTCTCATCGTATTATATCGGGGTATTTGCACTGCAGGGTAAACAGCACAGAGGGTTTGCCATCCTGGCCAACCTGGGGCGGGGACAGGTTCGTCAGGCGAACTCCGTTCGTCTTATCCAGTTCAGCCTGGAAGTATGGCTCTTGACTGATGATATCTTTGAATTTGTTAACCTGATCACCCAGGCTGCCGCTGAAATCCCGCGCATCGAGTGACACCACAATACTTTCGGCAACGGTGCCCGTGCGACCCGGCTTGATAACGGTGTCGCCGGCATCAGAAGCGCCGGCCTCCGTGGCAACATACGTTTGGTCCACTCGCAGCCGCATCAATTGCACCCCGGGCACGGTCGCACGTTGCAGGGCTTCCAGCAGATCGCCCTGCAGAAAACGACTGCTGGTCAATTTTTGCAACGCCGCCAGGCTTTGCTTGGCTTCAGTAATTTTTCTCTGGCCAACCACCACCACCTGATACGCATTGGTATGCGATTGGATTTGCGCCTGCACCTCGGACAGGTGCTGACTGGCCACCATGACTCTCAGTTGGAGCCAGCTCCACCACGCGAGCATCAGGGCCACCACCAGCACTCCCCAGAAGATCACGCGTTTGATGGGATCACGTCGCCGTAAATCCTCGGCAGCCTGGGCTTCAGCCAGCAGATTGATGCGTATCGGCATAATCAAAAGGCGGCCATCGCGGCACCGATGGCCACAGTTAATTGCGGCGCGACGTGTTCAATTTCAACAGCCTGCTGCCCCGGCAACGCCAGTTGCAGGGAAGCTGTCGGGTTCCAGGATTTGCATTCGGCGACCAGTTCGCTGTGCAGCATTTGTACAATGAGTTCCGAACGGGCGGTACCGCCACTGACATAAACGTGCGACACCGGCCGGTCTTGTTGATGTTCAAAGAAATCGAGCGACGCCCGCAATTCGCGACCCAGCGGCAGCACCTGCGTTTCCAGCGTGGATTGAATTTCCGGGGCCATGCCTATTTTAATACCTTCGGCTTCGGCGTAACTGATGTTCATCATCTCCGCCAGGCCGGCCGTCAACTTATCGCCGCCAATACCCACCACCCGGCTCAAAACCAGTTCCCCCTGCTGGAGGATGCAAATCGAAGAATTTTTAAATCCGATGTCCACCAGGGCGACCGAGTCATTCACAAACGCTTCCGGCATTGCCAGTTCAAAGGCATTCACCGGGCCAATCAGACCGGGTACGATGTGGTCGGCCACAAGGCCTGCGTCCTGGATCGCCGTTTGAAAATCGCTCACCAACTCCTTCTTGGCGCCGGCCACCAATACCTTCAATTTGGGAATGGCGACGGACTTGCCGGCCTCGGCGGGTTTGGACGGCGCTTTGGGCGGAATGATATGACAATCGAAAACCCGATTGGGCAGATCCTGTTGCAAATAACCGCGCGTGTTATTTTTGAGCACCAACCGCATCTCGTCCACCGGTATTTGCGGCAGTTCCACCGGCCGCACGATGGCGTCATTTACCCCGATGGACAACGTGACAAATCTGGTCTTGGCCCCCAAAGCTTCGTGGACGGCCTTGAGATGTTCCGCCAGCAATTCCGGGGAAAGTGTTTTTTCGAAAATGGGCGCATCCAGCAACACATAACGGAGCAAGGCGAAAATCTCGCCGCGCCGCTCCAGTAGAACAGCCTTGGTCGTGCGGCTCCCCAAATCAACACAGATCATCTGGTTCCGCTTTTTCCCCGCAACCCCGTTCAGAAATGGCAAGCCTATTTGCATTTTTTAGTCGTCTAGTTTAAATTACGTGCAGCCTTCAAACAGATGCTTCGCTGGTTCAGCAATCGCCGCGCCAGATTCGGTTGCGCGGAAAAATTACGCCAAACTAATGCCGGTTTGTCCTGACCCAAGGCGCGCTGTCTTGGAAATGGCCGTAAATCGCCCGGACTCAGCTGCTTTGTGCAACAATCCCCGACTGAAAATGTTCACACGCTTCACGGTCTTTTACAGTCTTGAGGCCCGTCAAACGGAGCTGCGATTGGATTGACCTGCTTTTGGCGGAACTGGCGTTCCCGAGCACCCGCCCGGGCGGAAAATTGTTTAAATGGGCGACGGCGGGAAAGGATTTCTGCGCGCTTAAAACGGCGCCGGTTTGAACCGGCTTGAACCCGTTCACGCAACCTTTTTTCGTGCCGATTTTAACTTGAAAAGAAACACCGCCGGCCGCACATCGTCCTGCCACGTCGCCACGCCGACCGCCGGGGCACCGTTGGCAGCCGGGAAGTGCCCCGCGTTTGAGAAATCACAAGTTCAGATTTTTCCCTTCCATCAAGCGTCCCGCCGTGGCCCGGACAATCATGAGGAAGGTATCGAGCAGGGGATTTTTTCCACCCAGCCAGAGCGCGCCAAACTTGACCGGCTCGAATCCGTCGAGGGGCAACACGCGCACCTGCGGATGGAGTTTCATTTTGGGCACGCCCACGGTCACACCGATGCCGTAGCCGTTCGCAACGTACGTCTGCACCAGCTCAACGGAGCTGACTTCAATCCGGCTGAACCAATCCACCTCAAGTTTCGCCAGCCCCGCCTGAAACGCGCGACTGATGAATTCGTTGCTCGGCACCGTGATGAGCGATTCCTCGATGGGATCGCACTCCCAGAGTTCCTGCACGGATTTTAGTCTGCTCGTTTTGGGAACGAGCAACACCAGCGGCAGTCTAAACAAGAGCAACGCATTCACGCCGACGGGCGGCTTGCTGCCGATCAGTCCCAGGGACACGTCAATTTCCCGTCGTTGCAGCCAGGTGACAACCTCCGGCTGATAACCCTCGCGCAACGTCACCTTCAATTTCGGGAACGGCTGCCGCAATTCCTGCAGCATGGCCGGCAGATGTTCGCGCAGCACCGTTTCGGACGCGGCAATGTGCAGGTGCTGGGAAACACCGCCGCGGATTTTTTCGGCCACCGCTTCCAGGTTGTCAAAGAACGGCTTGATGTAATCGTAGAGCTCCTGGCCCGCCGGCGTCAGCGCAAACGGCCGGCGGTGAAACAGCGTCGCCCCGAGAAATTCCTCGAGTTGGGCGATCTGGGAACTGACCGCCGGCTGTTGGATGCCATAGGGGATGTTGTGCACCGCCGGCATGATGCCGCCGTGCCGGGCGACGTAGTAGAACAACTCCAGGTGATGGATGTTCATTGTTTTAAGCGATGCTGCCGCCAGTTTTATCAATTAACACTGCCATGGCAAGGGTGGATAGAGTGTCACGCGATGAAAGCATTGAAATTGTCAGCGACAACAACCCAACGGAAAAACATGAAAACCATGATCCCATTCACATTCGCGCTGGCCGCAGTCTGTCTGGTGACGGCTTGTGAAGCGACCGGCCTGTCATCCGATGAACATGCCGGCGCGGACTATTCCAATTACATCCTGAGTTTGCAACCAGGACCGGCATGCCGTTCCACCCAAACGCTGGCCACACCCATTCGTCTGGCCGTTGGTCAAGTCGGGGAAACCGCTCCACCCCAAAATATGCTGGATAAATTGGACAGCCAGGGTGGCTTTATTACCCCGGTTGTCGGCTTGCCCCTGCCGGATGGACCGGAATCACGATATGCGTATGACAACCAGGCCAAAACCTCCCTGGCAGACTATTCGGCCCGCGTGAAGTCTGTTTGCAGTCTGGCACAGTCCGCCGGGGCGAATTACGTGTTTCTGTTTGGCGGCAATATTGATTCCTGGCGGAAGAACAATTTTTTAACCGTTCTCGACATCACCATTGTGGGTGCCTTCATCGTGCCAAGTTCCAAAATTGAAATGGAAGGGAAAGCCTCCGGGACCTTGATTGATGCCGCTACCATCGAGCCCGTGTTCTTCGTGAGTGTCGATTCGAAAACTTCAGCCACGACCCCTGATTACCTGGCGGCCGGCAAGACCGGGGACATGCGCGCCCGGCTTCGTGATGAATTGATTGACAAATTAACGGGCGAACTCATTGGGAAAATCGCAAACTCCGACCCATCTGCCACCCCACGGAGCAACAAGGAGCCGGACCGCGCAATAAAATGATTGGTAATGCCGGGTTAGAGGCCGGAACAAAACCTGCCCTAATTCATCAGGCTGGTAGAATCAGTATACAAAACCACGCACGCCGCGCCCGCTTCACCCGTGGCATTTCCAGAGAACAGTTATGAAATACGGCGACATTCAGAAACTCCACGATGCCGGTCTCATCAGCGACGACCAACGTCAGAAAATCGTCAGTCACTTCGAACTCAAGGAAGATGGCGGCGGCAAATTTCTTACCATCATCTCCATGATTGGCGCGGTGCTGATCACAGCGGGAGTCATTCTGCTGATTTCCGCCCACTGGAATGAAATCCCGCGCGGCGTGAAAATCGCCGGTGGCCTCGCGCTCATGCTCGGCTTCCACGCGGGTGGCTGGTGGCTGTCCACCCTCCGCAGTAGCCCTGCTACGGAGGACGGGCGTAAAGTCCACGGCCAATACCGCAAGACCAGCGAGGCGCTGCACCTCATCGGTTCGTGCCTGTTCCTGGCGAACATTGCGTTGCTGGGCCAGATTTACAACATCGTCTCCCGCCCGCCGAACGCGTTTCTACTCTGGTGGGTTGGCCTCGCCGCGCTGCCGTGGCTGCTGCGCTCCAAGGCCCAACACATCCTGCTGTTGCTGGCGTTCGGCATCTGGTTCGGCCTCGAAGTCAACGAGCGGGGCAGTTGGATTTATTGCGGTGACGATGGGCGGCAGCTTCTGCTCTACGCGTTGCTCGGCTTGATTTATCTCGGCGCCGGCGGATGGCTGCGACCCGGCGCGTTTGCCGGATTCGCCGGGATGACGGAAAAACTCGGCCTGCTCGCCTTCCTCCTCTTCGTCTATCCGCTGACGTGGAAAGGGGTCTTCGGTAACTGGGAAAATTCCGAAGTTCATCAATGGATATTCCCGGCTTTGGCGGTACTCGCGCTGTTGCTGCTCGCCGGCAGCATTAAAAATCCGGCCGCGCTCAGCCGTCAGTGGCGCTGGACCCGGTTTGCCGCGGTGTCCGGCATGATGGTTTTCATGGGCACGGTCTGGTTCGGTTTATGGCAGCTCGATTGTTCCCCCGGTCCGCGTTTCTTTTATGGGGGCGAATCCTGGAGCTACTTGGCCGGCACGCTGGCGCTGTTTGTCTTTTGCCTGTTGCAAATCCAGGTCGGCCTCCAGGAACGCTCACCGTTTCTGGTAAATCTCGGCGTCGTCTTCATTGCGCTCGACATCATCGCGGCCTATTGCGACTTGCTCGGCTCGATGGCGCGCACCGGCCTGATGTTTGTCGTGTCCGGCGTCTTCCTGATTTTGTTCGGCGTTTACCTCGAAAAGAAACGCCGCAAGCTGATGAAACAAATCACATCACCAACCACAGGAGCAAAACCATGAAAAAACCCATCACCGCAACGAGTCCGGCCCGCGCGGTGGCCATCCTCCTGGCCGCAATATGCATCGGTCGTTTCACGGTTGGCGCCGAATCCCAGGCCGGCCTTGCGCCGGAGCAGCAGCAACGGCTGGCATCGTTGACCGCAAGGGCGAGTGGGTGATTGTGGACCTGCAGAATTCGCATCAGCCCGATTACCAGAGCATCGGCATCACCTCCCACGCCCGTTGCGACCAACTGCTCGTCAAGCGTCTGGCGGAATACCAGAAATGAATCCTCCGGCAAAGAAAACGGATCGCACCATGAAACTCAAACTTCTCATCCCCGTCCTCGCCCTGCAAACCGCCTGGCTGCTCGGTACCGTTATCGCCCAAGAATACGCCCTGGCCCACGGCAAAATCATCCTGCTGGAAGCCCGCCGCGTGGACCCGCGCGACGTGTTGCGCGGCGATTATCTGATCCTGAATTACACCATCAGCGACGTGCCGACGAATCGGTTCTCCCCGCCGGTGGCAAAGGATTTGCCTTACGGAACGAAGATATTCGTCGCGCTCACCGCGGAAACGAACCGGTTCTATGAGGTCGCGCGTGCCAGCACCAACGAGTTCACACCATCGGTGAACGAAATTCTGCTTTGCGGCAGGAGCGAGGAACGCTGGTGGAGCACCAATTCGATTCATGTCACCTACGGCATCGAAAATTATTACGTTGCCGAAGACACGGACAATCCCATCGGCAAGCTCACGGTGCAGGCCGTCGTGCCCGCTTCCGGCCACCCGAAAATCAAGGAAGTCTTCGTGGATGGCAAACCCTATGCCGAGGCGATGAAAAACGAAACACCATGAACCTGTTGACCTTGACTGCCGGCCATGCGATCCCGCCGATGCACGTCCTCAAACCATGATGTGGCGGCCAGGCGCAACCGTTCCCGTCTTCGGTTCGGTGGATGGGGAACCGTCGGCGAACAATTCCTGGACGGCCTGCAGCATGATGGCGGGGGTGCAGGAACTTTTGAGCAGGCGTTTGCTCGCGCGTTCCAATACATGATCATCCGACGTATCCATGATGGAATTGGTGGAGAGAACGATGACCGGGACCGTTTGGTAGCGGGGATCCGCCGAAATGAATTTAAGCAACTCCACGCCGTTCAATCTGGGCAACATCAAATCGAGCACCACCAAATCGGGCACAAACTGGGTAAGGATCTTCATCGCCTCCACCCCATCCAGGGCCGGCTCGACGTGAAATCCCTCCCGCTGCAGGCGATTTTTATACGCCATCAGCACAACGGGATTGTCTTCGACAAAAACGATGCTTTTGGTCTTCGCAGTTTCGGCGTTCATTTTTCCCAGTATTATTTTCGGCAATTAACCTTTTTTGCGGCTCTTGCCGGCTTTAAAAAACAGCAGCGCGTATGCCAATATAAAGAAACCGTTAACATCGTTAAGCTTTTCTGTTACTAGCCTAACTAATTCAGGCAACAATAGTTATGCGAAACGACCATTTGACGGCTTTAACGCTGAAATGGTGTCCAAGCGGTTAACTTAACGAATGACACTTTGCCAAACGATACGGAGGCTCCCACCGCCAGTCCCCTGGTGAAGTTGAGGATCATTTCCGGAATCGGGATTCTTTCCCGGCGCGCCAGGCACGCCAGTAATTTTCGAGCCGTTCACAAAATCGGGACGGTTTCTCCGCATAAAAGCGCGCGCCGAGGGCCAGCGCGGCGGAGCGCAATTCTTTTTGACGTAATTCAATCAGTTGATTCAGCAACTTCACCTCTCCGGCACATTTGCGGGCGCAGCGCCGGGTGATGAATCGCTGCAACATGACCAGATCGTGGTCGTCACCAAGACATTGGCTCAGTGTTTTTATTTCATCGGCGGACACACGGAGGTTTTGGGGCTGGATGGGATACAGCAAACGGAGTTGATGCCAGAGGTCCTGCACGTGCTTCCGCCAGTCATGGAAATTTTCCGACGAGGGTGCCTTAAGCGCCGTCGCCAATGACTCTTGGCCGCGGCGATAACTTTCCAACAATCCCGGTTGCGTCGCCGTCCAACCTTCCGCCCTGACCTTCAAATCTCCGGCCCGCCGATTCATCTTCCGCAACAGGCGGTCCACCACCGCCGCAGATTTGCCCTTCCGGAATTCGCGCATTTCCTCACGACAGTCCTGGCGCAAAACCTTTTTAACTCCGGAAAACGGATGTGCCGGCAGCCGCACGTGAAAGTGCGCCACCAGTCGCTCGAGTGTCCGGGGCCGGACGTGCGCGTCGCGCGGGTCCCGGAGACGCTTTGCCGCCGTGCGCAACATTTTTATGTATCTGTTATATACGTTTCCCTCCATCCCTTTGTGGACCAGTTCGAGGGTTGCGCGGATTTTTTTGATCTCCTTGCGCACACTGTGAACAGCCTCCAGCCGGTCACGTCCTTGCAGGTAATCCAGTGCCTTGCCGATCCGCTCGCGGCTCAAACGCCGCGTCGCTCGGGTCGGTGATTCCTTTTTTTTGAAACGAAACGCCATAAACGGCCGGGTTCGCTAGCGGTGGATTCGCATTCGACAGGATCCTGCCCGCCCCCGGAAATCGGTTCAAGGAATTTCGGATTGTATCCTGATTCCGAACGGCGGAACGCGCCATTGTTTGAAACGATGTACGGCAAAAGTTTTTCAATTCACAGTCTGACACACAAAGGGATAGTCTGACCGCGTGACCGAAAGCCAGACCCCAGACCCCGGACGCCAGATGCCAGACTCCACCTCCGGCTTCTGGGCGCTTATCGTCACGCAATTCCAAGGCGCGTTCAGCGACAGTGTTTTGAAAAATCTGGTCGTGTTCGTGGCCCTGTTCGCCACCGGCCGGGCCGCCATGTCGCTTTCCGAAAAACATGCCTACGGTGAACTTATCGGTGTTTTGTTTTCGTTGCCGTTTATTTTATTTTCAATGGCGGGTGGTTTTCTGGCTGACCGTTTCAGCAAACGCTCAGTGATGCTCGGCGTAAAAATCTTCGAATTGGCCGTCATGGCGCTCGTACTGGCGGGACTGTGGCGGACGGACAAACACTTTTTGCTGGCGGGTGTTTTTCTCATGGGCACGCACAGTGCGTTCTTTGGCCCGTCGAAATACGGCTCCCTGCCGGAACTGTTGCCTGAGCGGAATCTTTCATGGGGTAACGGAATACTCGAACTCGGAACGTTCATGGCCATCATCCTTGGCACGGTCACGGCGGCACTGATGGCGGAAAAGTTTCATGGCCGGCAATGGATCTCCGGCATCCTCCTCATCGCTCTGGCATTCGTTGGACTGACGACGTGTCTCGGTATCACGCGCATACCCGCCGCGGATCCGGCGAAGAAATTTCACCCAAACTTTCTGAGGCAAATCCTCAGCCAGCTTCGTGCGATACGCGGCGACCGCCCGCTGGTGCTCGCGCTGCTGGGCAACACCTATTTCAATTTCCTCGGCGCTTTGCTGCTGCTGAATTTGTTCTTTTACGGGGCGAACGTGCTGGGCGTCAACGAGACAAAAATCGGTTTGCTTAATGTGGCCCTGGCGCTTGGCATCGGCCTTGGCAGCGTTGCGGCCGGCTATCTGTCCGGCGGCAAGATTGAATATGGCCTGGTACCCATTGGCGCATTCGGTTTGTCCGTCATCTCGGCACTGCTCGCGTTGCCGTCCGTGACGTTCAACGGCGCATTTGCGTTGCTGGCGCTGCTGGGTTTTGCGGGCGGCTTCTTCATCGTGCCGGTTTCGGCATTGCTGCAACACCGACCCGACGCCCGGAAAAAGGGCGAGGTGCTGGCCGTGGCAAACTGGCTGTCGTTCGTGGGCGTGTTCCTGGCGTCGGGTGCCCACTGGTTACTGGTTCAGAAACTGCAACTGTCGCCCCGCCAGGTTTTCCTCATCGGGGGCATTTTGACATTGGTGGGCGCAATTTATGTTTTGATTTTACTGCCGGACGCCTTGCTCCGGTTTCTGCTCTGGTGCGCCACCCATTCGCTGTACCGCATCCGCGTTTTGGGGCGTGACCACATTCCTGAAAAAGGCGGCGCGCTCTTTGTCTGCAACCACGTCTCGTTCGTGGACGCCCTGTTGCTGCTGGCCTCCACCGACCGGCAGGTGCGGATCATGATGTTCCGGGGACAGTACGAACTGCCGCACCTCAAGCCATTCGCCAAAATCCTGGGTGTCATTCCGATTTCCTCCGATCAACGCCCGCGCGAAATGATCAAATCGCTGCAAACCGCCAGCGAGGCAATTCGGAACGGCGAGGTTGTCTGCATCTTTGCCGAGGGGCAAATCACCCGCATCGGCCAGCTGCTGCCGTTCCGGCGAGGCTTCGAGCGCATCATGAAGGACGTGGACGCGCCGATTATTCCGGTGGCCATCGACGGCGTGTGGGGCAGCATCTTCAGTTTTGAAAAAGGCCGTTTCCTTTGGAAACTGCCACGGCGCTTTCCTTATCCCGTCACCATCAACTACGGCAAACCGCTGCCACCCACGGCGACCCCCTTCCAGGTGCGCTCCACGGTGCAGGAACTTCTCGTCGAAGCCTGGCAGGCCCGCAAGGCCCGCCTGCGCCCCCTGCCCATCAGCTTCGTCAAAACGGCACGCAATCATCCATTCCGGTTTGCCATGGCGGACGCCCAAAATCCCCGGGTCAACTTCGGCGCGGCGCTGGTGCGGTCCATCTTTCTCGCGCGGCGTCTGCGGAAAATCTGGTCAGGCCAAAACATGGTCGGTCTGTTGCTGCCACCGTCGGTGCCCGGCGCCCTGGTCAACCACGCCGCCATGCTGCTCGGCAAGGTCCCGGTGAATTTGAACTATACCGTGTCGGAGGAAACCCTGGCCTCGTGCCTCCGGCAATGTGACATCAAAACCGTTGTCACTTCGAAGGTATTGCTCGACAAGCTCAAGCTGAAGGTGCCCGGCGAAATTGTTTTGCTGGAGGAAGCGGTGGCCAAACCCGGCTTCGGCGAGAAGCTCGCCGCTGCGTTGATCGCGTGGCTGGTGCCCAATCGCTGGATGCAACGGTTGCTGGGTGCGCAACAAAAAACCCGTTTGGACGATCTGGCCACTGTGATTTTCTCCAGCGGCAGCACGGGCGATCCGAAAGGCGTCAGGCTGAGCCACTACAACCTCGGTTCGAACGTCGAGCAACTCGAACAGATATTCGGTTTGAATCACCGGGATGGCCTCCTGGGTATCCTGCCGTTTTTCCATTCTTTCGGATTCACCGGAACACTCTGCCTGCCGGTGGTGTTGGGCGTGGGTGTCGTATATCATCCGAATCCGCTCGAGGCCAGGGCGATTGGCCCGCTGGTCCGCGAACACAAGCTCACCTTCCTGCTGGCCACGCCGACCTTCCTGCAACTTTACCTGCGCGGCTGTTCGGCGGAGGATTTTGGCAGTCTGCGCGTGGTGATGACCGGCGCGGAGAAGCTGCCCGACCGGCTGGCGGCGGCGTTCGAGGAACATTTCGGCATCCGCCCGCTTGAAGGTTATGGTTGCACCGAATGTGCGCCGGCGGTGGCGGTAAACACGCACGATTTCCGCTCGGCGGGTTTCCGGCAGATTGGAGCCAAGCGCGGCAAAATCGGACATCCCCTGCCCGGCGTGAGCGTGCGCATCGTCGACCCGGAAAATCCATGGCAGGGGGAAAACCTGCCGGTCGGCCAGCCGGGTCTGATGCTGGTGCGCGGGCCGAACGTGATGCAAGGTTACCTCGGCCGGCCGGAGAAAACCGCCGAGGTGTTGCGCGACAGGTGGTATTGCACCGGCGACATCGCGGCGATTGACGAGGATGGTTTCCTGAAAATCACCGACCGGCTGAGCCGTTTCAGCAAGATCGGCGGTGAAATGGTGCCGCACATCAAGGTTGAGGAAAAATTGCACGAACTGGCCGGCGTGACCGAGCAAACCTTCGTTGTGGCCGGTGTGCCGGACGACAAGAAGGGCGAGCGATTGGTGGTGCTGCACAGGCTGACCGATGAACAACTGGCGCCCTGCATGGAAAAACTGGCGCAGTGTGATCTGCCGAACTTGTGGAAACCGCGCGCCGATCAATTTTCCCGGGTCGGGAGTTTTCCCCTCCTCGGCACCGGCAAGCTGGATTTGCGGAAGGTGAAGGAATTGGTGGAAAAATTTGCCGCGCCGTCAAGCGGCTGAGTGGATTAACGCTCGAATTTTCAACCCGCCCGGCCCAGTCCGGCGACCAAGTCTTCCATCACCCAGTTTGTTCGCGCGGCTTGCAGTGCATCCGCCGTCGCGCCGTGCAACCAGACGGCGAACCGGAGGGTTTTGCCGACATCGGCCTGCAACGCCGGTTGCGCGAGCAGCCCCGCAATGAAACCCGCCAGCACGTCGCCGCTGCCACCCTGGGCCAGATGCGGATTGCCGGACGAATTCACGAACATTTCACCGGTGCTCCGGCCCACGAGGGTCTGGTGGCCTTTCAGGACGACCCAGCAATCGCCAAAGCGCTGTGAAATCTCGCGCACGGCCTGCGGACGGTTGGCCTGAATTTGTTCCGTGGGCTTGCCCAGCATCCGTGCCGCTTCGCCGGGGTGCGGCGTCACCACCCGAATCTCGTTCTTCGCCAGCGCGTGAGGCACGAGCCAGTCGAGTGCGCTCGCGTCCACCACCATCGGCAAAAATGAATCGCGCGCCAGCCGCCGCCACATTCGTCGGGTCATCGTCTTCAGTTCTTCAACAAACTCCGGAGCCGCCAGCCCCGGCCCAATCAATACGGCGTTGACCGATTCGGGCAATTTGATTTCCGGTTTCCAGACATTCACCATCGCCGCCTGCAATTGCGACGCGACCACGTGATAAATGGATTCCTGCGGATACACCGTGACGAGTCCGGGTTGCGCCCGTTGTGCGCCGCGGGCGGCCAGCACCGCCGCCCCGTGAAAACCGAAGCTGCCCGCAACGATCGCCAGGTGTCCGAACGAACCTTTGTGGCCGGCAACGGCGCGCCGCGGCGGAAAACCGGCAAAGTCATCCGGCAGCGTCCAATTCAATTCACCCCGGTGCGGACAGTCAATCAAGCCGACGTCGGGAGCGACTTCCAGCCGGCCGACCAACGGCCAGGCACCAGGCGCGAGCAATCCGATTTTGGGCGCACCCACCGTCAGCGTAACCGCCGCCTCGATCGCCGCCCCCTGCGGCTGGCCGGTGTCCGCGTTCAAGCCGGACGGCACGTCCACGGCCAGGACCGGAATTTTCGATTCATTGACCTTCGTGATGAACTTTTGCCAGCCGTCGTCGAGCACCCGGTTCAAGCCGATGCCAAACAGGCCGTCAATGATCAACGCAGGACAGGCGTCCCGCCTGTCTCCATCTGAAACGAAAGGGTCAGAAACAGGCGGGACGCCCGTCCGACGTTGGAATTCGGCGAGCGCCGCGACCGGATCGGTCGAGTTCAGTAAAAAAATTCTGCGGTCACTTAAAAATTCTTTGGCCGCCCGGGCGTCGTCGCCGTTATGGCCCTTGCCGGCGAGAATCAAAATGGCGTTGCCCGGCCGGGTCATTCCCAGGGTGGTCCGGGCGATTTTCTCACCGACCTGGCGGATGACTTCAGCCTCGGTCTGGCCGGAAGCCCAGGTGGCGTTTTCCCATTCGCGCATCTGGGCAATGGTGACGACGGGAACTGGCATGATAATTTACCGTTTACGATTGATGATTGATGATTGACGATTGTTTCAAAATACCGGCACGCTGGACAAATCGTAAATCGAAAACCAGGCATCGTAAATCGAATTGTCACCCAACCGTAACACGGTTGTCACAGATTTTGGAATTGTATGACGGCCGCCATTCAAGGCATGATGCCTGACCAAAGGTGAAGCCTAAGATATTAGTGGTGGATGACGAGCCGGAAGCCGTCGAGCTTGTGGAATTCAACCTCAAGCAGGCCGGTTATACCGTGAGCACGGCGGTGGACGGCGCGGAGGCGTTGAAAAAGGCCCGCGCGCAGCCGCCGGACCTGATCGTGCTCGACGTGATGCTCCCGGAAATGGACGGTTTTGAAATTTGCAAAACCTTGCGGCTCGAACCCGTCACCTCGCGCGTCCCCGTCATCATGCTCACCGCGAAGGCAGCGGAGATTGATCGCGTGCTGGGCCTCGAGCTCGGCGCCGACGATTACCTGACCAAGCCGTTCAGCCCGCGTGAACTGTTGCTGCGCATCAAAAAAATCCTGACGCGCGGCCAAAACGGGGAAAAGCCCCAAGACCAGATGCGCTTCGGTGATCTGTTGATTGACCTGCCGCGGCACGTGGCCAGTTGGAAGGGTAAACCGATCGAGCTGACCGCCACCGAATTCAAACTGCTCGTCGTGCTCGCGCAACGCGCCGGGCGCGTCCAGTCGCGCGACCATCTGCTGCGTGACGTGTGGGAATATGACAGCCTTATTGACACGCGCACCGTGGACACCCATATGCGCCGGCTCCGCGAGAAGCTTGGCCCGGCCTCAAAGCATCTGGACACCGTTCGCGGCGTCGGTTATCGGTTTGTGGAGTGAAGTCAGAATGCAGAATGAAGAATGAGGAAACCGGCTTTACGCCTCGCTTCCGCTCAACACCGGTTTCCGCCTTCCGCCTTCCGCCTTCAGCCTTTCGATTATGTGGCTGCTCCTGACCATTCTGACGGTGGCCGTCGCGTTCGGGATTCATTTCTGGTGGCGGCAAAAATTCCGGCACCAGCAGCGGCAATTGCAGGCCGACATGGAGGATTTCCAGCGCCGGGAACAGCAGACGGCGGTGGACGCCAAGGCGCAGCAACAGGTCCTGTTCAACAGCATGCTGGAAGGGTTGTTGTTGCTCGACCGCAACCGCCGGATTTATCTCGCCAACCGCTCCTTTAAAAACCTGTTCGGCCTGAAAACCGAGTTGCGCGGCAAAACCGTCGTCGAAGCGTTGCGTGTCCCGGAACTCGCCGCCCTCGTCGAACGCGTCGAGCGCGACGGACAGGTTTTCGATTACGAACTGAAGCTGCCGGAACTGAGCGAACGCTGGTTGCAGGTCAACGCTGCCGCAATTTTCAACTCCGCCGGCGAACGCGAGGGCACGATCCTCGTTTTTCACGACCTGACCCGGCTCAAACAACTCGAACGCACCCGCGAGGAATTTGTCGCCAACGTCAGCCATGAGTTGCGCACGCCGCTCTCGCTCATCAAGGGTTACGTCGAAACGCTGCTGGAGGGCGCCCGCAACAATCCCGAGGTCGCGGAGCGGTTTCTCCGGATCATCGAGCGCAACGCGCAACGGCTGGATTTGCTGATCCAGGACCTGCTCACCATTTCGGCGCTGGAATCCGGCCGGGTCAAACTGAATGTGCAGCCGGTGGAATTGCGGCCGCTGGCGGACAAGGTCTTCACCGATTTAAAAGCCCGCGCCGAGGAAAAGGACGTGAAACTGGTCAACCAATTGAACGATCTGGTCGCCGCGGCGGATGCGCACCGTCTGGAACAGGTGTTTGCCAACCTCGTGGACAACGCCATCAAATACGGCCGCACCCAGGGCAGCGTCACCGTGGGCGGGCAAAAAACCGACGCCGGCAAAATCGAGGTGTTCGTGCAGGACGACGGCCCGGGCATCCCGCCCGAGGCGCTCGATCGCGTGTTCGAACGGTTTTATCGCGTGGACAAGGCGCGGTCGCGCGAACAAGGCGGCACCGGCCTGGGACTTTCGATTGTGAAACATATCGTTCAAAACCACGGCGGCGAAGTCTGGGCCAATAGCGAGCCGGGCAAGGGCGCCACGTTCTTCTTCACGCTGCCGCAAGGCCAGAAATAATCTTGGTTGGCCGGAGCGCGGGTTCTACAATTCCGCCATGGTTCACATTGGCATCGGTTATGATGTTCACGCGCTGATCGCGGGACGCAAACTCATTCTCGGCGGGGTCGAAATTCCGCACGCCAAAGGCCTCGACGGCCATTCGGACGCCGACGTCCTCATGCACGCCATCTGTGACGCGCTGCTCGGTGCGCTCGGCGAACCGGACATCGGCCATTTTTTCCCGAATACCGACCCGCGCTGGAAAAACGTCCCCAGCCGGATTTTTCTGGAGGAGGCTGCACGCCTCATCTCACTTCGACCGGGGAAAATCGTGAATGTGGACGCAACCATTATTGCCCAGCAACCAAAAGTTTATCCCCACATTGCGGAAATGAAACGGCGTATTGCCATCGCGCTCAACGTCCCGGAAAAGCACATAGGGATCAAGGCCACGACCAACGAAAAAATGGGGTTTATTGGCCGTGAAGAAGGCATCGCCGCCATGGCCGTGGCCGGCGTGGACTTATAATCCGTTCAATGTTCCAGATTCCAAGTTCAAGGTTTGGGGCCGGGAAGCCAAAGATTGAAACTGGAACTTTGAACCTCGAACCAAATACAGATGCCCAAGGCTGAAATCAGTTGGAAGCGGGTCACCGACGACGGCGTCAAGCTGCAGATTTATGCGCAACGCGTCGGCCGGGAATGGATTTTCTTTCAGCGTGAAAAACGTTATGACCAGTGGGCGCTGGTGGCGGAACCGCCGTTGGAGGATTGGCTGGAATTGTTGGATGCCCTGAGGCGCTTTATTCCACGGCGCCGTTACCACCCGGCGGATGAGGCACATCTTTGCCGCCGCATTCGGGAACGGTTTCCTGAGGCGGGAATTTGATGGTGTCCACTTTTCAGTGGGTACAGTCCAAAACCAGGCGAACCAGGGACACCCCCCCCACGATCAGACCCAGGATGATCACAATGCCACAAGCGTCGGATTCGGCTTTCTGTTTGTGGTTGCAAGGAATGATGGTGTTCAACAAGTGGTAGATGTTGCTCCGATGAATCTTTCGTACGTCAAACTTCACAGCGCTTTTTCAGCACAAATCGGGCCAAGCCGGAAGGCGTAAACCATGGCTTTTTGAAGGAGTTGTCGTCAGGGCGAGCCGGGAAACCGATTTTGCCACTGACAAGCCACCGGGGCGTCTTTACATTGCGACCAATGGCCGGAACGCCCCTGATTCTCGTCTCGCCGAGCATTGAAAAATGCGGGGTCGAGTTCCATGACCTGTCCATCAGCCTCTCGTTCAAATATGAAAATGCCGTGCTCCAGGCCGGAGGCATCCCCGTCGCCGTGCCGACCACGACCGACTGCCGGGTCCTGGCGGAGATGGTGCGGCGCGTGGATGGCGTGTTATTGACCGGCGGCGACGACATCAATCCCCGCCTGTACGCCCGGAAACTGCCGCGCGCGGTCCGCCAAACCGTGGACACCACCCCGGACGGCGGCGGGCGCGACCTGCGCGAGTTGATGCTGATCGAGGAAACCTTCCGCCAGCGCAAACCCCTGCTGGCCATCTGCCGCGGGCATCAGTTGTTGAATATTGCACTGGGCGGCGGGTTGGTGGCCGATATTCGTCGTCAAGTGCCCGGCGCACTCGATCACCAGCGCCTGGACAAGGCCAACGAATTGGTGCACGAAGTGGCGTTGACAAGCGGTTCATTGCTTGCCAGTATCGTCCGCAAGCGGATTTGGGGCGTCAATAGCTCGCATCATCAGGCTGTCCTGCAACCGGCGGAACCGCTGACCGCCGTGGCGCGAGCACGTGATGGAATTGTGGAAGCGATGGAATTAAAATCAGATGCGTCGCAGCGAATGCCGTTCCTGTTGAGTGTGCAATTCCACCCTGAACGGTTGACCGAACGGCATGCCGGACACCGGGCGATTTTTTCGAGGTTTGTCCGGGTCTGCGCGCAAAAAGTCAAATCATGAAATCAAAAGTTCTCATTGTGGATGACCAGGCCGACGTGCGGGACCTGCTCCGCTCGGTGCTGGAGGAAAACTACGACGTGGCCCAGGCCGGCAGCGGGGCCGCCCTGCAAAAATGTTTCCCGCAGGATCCCCCGGATGTGGTGCTGCTCGATGTGAAACTGCCGGACGCCGACGGTCTGGACCTTTTGCCACAGGTCAAAAAACGCTGGCCGGAGACGGAGGTCATCGTGCTCACCGGTCACGGGACCATTACCATGGCCGTCGAGGCCGGGCGCCGTGGCGCATATAACTTTTTGTCGAAGCCGTTTGAAAACGAAAAACTGCTGGCCGACGTGAAATGCGCCATCGAGCGCAAGGAACAAAACCTGGAAAACAGCACGCTGCGCCGCGCCCTGGAAACCATGAGCGGGGTGGCCTCGCCCATTTACCGCAGCTCGCTCATGCGCGAAGTCGTGCGCACCGCCGAACGCATCGCCCCCAGCGACGTGACCGTGCTCATCACTGGCGAAAGCGGCTCGGGCAAGGAAGTCATCGCCGACCTCATCCACGCGCGCAGCACCCGCAACAAAAACCGGATCATCAAAATCAACTGCGCCGCCCTTCCGCGCGAGTTGATTGAGAGCGAACTGTTCGGCTCGGTCAAGGGCGCCTTCACCGGCGCGCATTCCGACCGCGAAGGCCTTTTCCGCCAGGCTGAGGGCGGCACGCTGTTCCTCGACGAAATTTCCGAGATGCCGATTGATACGCAGAGCAAATTGTTGCGGGTGTTGCAGGACCAGGAAGTCCGGCCGGTCGGTGGCAAGACGAGTTACAAGACCAATTGCCGGATCGTCGCCGCCACCAACCGCGTGCCCGAGGACGCCATCCGGGACGGCAAACTGCGCGAAGACCTTTATTACCGCATCAGCGCCATTTCCATTCATTTGCCGCCGCTGCGCGAACGGCGCGAGGACATCATGCCGCTGGCCAGTGCCTTCTTGAAACGGTTCGCCGCGCAGGCCAACCGGGATATTAGCGGCTTCGGCCTGGAAGCCACAGAACGGCTGACCGCCTTCGACTGGCCGGGCAACGTCCGCCAGTTGCAGAACGAGGTTCAACGCACCGTCCTGTTAAGCGAAGGCAACGAAGTGGATGCCACCGACCTTTCCATCACCAATGTCAAGACGGGCCCGACCGACGGAACGGACACCAATTTCACCCTGCTGGAAGGCGTCGAGCGCAATGCCATCATCCAGATGCTCAAGGAAACCGAAGGCAACAAACTCGAGGCCGCCAAACGCCTCGGCATCGGCCGCCAGACCCTCTACAACAAAATCAAGGCCTACGGTATCGAGACGTAGCGTAATTTGTGCAGGTAGGGCGCGTCACTCCGTGCGCGCCGTCGTTCGCTGACATGGACTTGCCCGTCCGCAGAAAATTGCCGCACGCAATTCCGCAGTGGGTGGCCGAGGGCAGTTGGTTCTTCATCACCATCAAATGCATGCCGCCGGGCAGAAATCACTTATGCCAGGCCGAAACCGGCGATGCTGTGTTGGCGGCGATGAAATACAACCGTGAGAAACTCATCTGGCATTGTCGGTTATGCCTGCTCATGCCGGATCATTTGCATGCCATCCTCGCGTTCCCCCGTGAATCGGGAATGAAAATGGCAATTAAAAATTGGAAGAAATATGTGGCTGGAAAACATGATGTGGATTGGCAACGCGATTTCTTCGATCACCGTCTGCGCGACCATCATGAATTGGAGGAGAAGACCCGCTACATTTTGATGAATCCAGTTCGTAAAGGCTTGTGCGAACGCGCGGAAGATTGGGTATGGGTCTATCGCCCGAACGACCGGTCGTCACCCACGTTCGGGTAGGGCGGGCAGTCCTCTGCCCGCCGCACGAACACTCGACGGCGCGCACGGAGTGACGCGCCCTACCATCCGCGCGGTCATAGAAGCGCCCACCCTATCAAAGCGCCTGCTAAAATGCTGGACAGAAAGTTACGCCGGAAATATTACTGCAACTTAAAATAGGACAGACTGAATACCCAGCCGGCGGGCAATTTGTTTAAGGCTCACGCGGGAAGGATGCAAGTCCCAGGAAAAAATTCAAGCTCCTCACCCCACCCCTCTCCTCGTTTGGCGAGGAGAGGGTGACGAGCCCGGTTGGTAAGTTGTCTGTCTAAAGTTTTCCCAATTCCTCCCGCAATAGTTTCGTCAGCGGCTCAATCGTCCGGGAACTGAATTCGAACCGGCAGCCGGCGGCGGAAAACAGTTCCGGCAATGGCCGTGAACCGCCCAGCGCGAGCGATTTTTTGTAATCGCCCAATGCCTTCGTCTTGTCGCGCTTCGAATTGGCCCAGACCTGCAGCGCGCCGAGCTGCGCGATGCCGTATTCAATGTAGTAAAACGGGTGAAGGAAAATATGGAGCTGCCGGTGCCAGAGATTGGCCCGCGCGGCCTCGTATCCGGTCCAATCCACGTCCCCGCCGAACCGGTCCATCAGTTCCAACCACGCCGCCGCGCGTTCGGCGCGCGTGTGGTCCGGATGCGTATAAATCCAGTGCTGGAACGCGTCCACCGTCGCAATCCACGGAAAAACGCCGACCACGCCTTCCAGGTGAACGCGCCGGGCGCGCTTCGCGTCGGGGGCGGAATAAAATTCCTCGATGAACTCGTTGCCGAGCAATTCCATGCTCATCGAGGCGACTTCGCAAAATTCAATCGGCGCGTGGCGATAGGCGCGCAAATCCTCGTCGCGGGCCGCCAGCGCATGAAAGGCGTGGCCGGCCTCGTGCAAAATCGTCTCCACGTCGCGCTGCACGCCGACGGCATTCATGAAAATGAACGGCAGTCGCGCCTCGTTGAGCGTATCCTGATAACCGCCCGGCGCCTTGCCCTTGCGATTGTCGAGGTCAAGCAGGTGCAACTCCTGCATTTGCCGGAAACCGCCGGCCAGTCCGCCATCCAGCCGGTCAAAAATCTTCTGCGTACGTGAAACCATTTCGTCCACCCGGACGAACGGCTTGAGCGGCGGCCGATTCAACGGGTCCACGGCCAGGTCCCACGGACGCAGTTGGTCCAATTTCAAATCGCTGCGCCGTTGCGACTGCAGTTCGCGCACCACCGGCATGATGTGTTGTTCCACCGCATCGTGGAATTTTTCACAATCCTCCGGCGTGTAATCAAAACGGCCGTTCCGGGGGAACGCATAATCACGGTAATTTTTAAATCCGGCGTTCTTCGCGATTTGTGTGCGGAGCTTTAGCATCTGGTCGAAAATGCCATCGAACTTTTCCGCTTCCTGCAAACGGCGTTTGGCGACCGACTCCCACGCCTCCTGCCGCAGGGCGCGGTCCGGCTCCTCGAGGTAACGGCCCATCTGGACCAGGGTCTTCTCCTCGCCGCGAAAATTTACCGTGAGCGCGCCGCTCAATTTCTGGTATTGCTGGGACAGTTTGGCGTCCCCGGTTTCCAACGGAACATTTTCGGGCCGGAACAATTCGACATGATTTTTTACATCGCGGTCAAAAACTTTAAAGCGTTCCGGCGGCAATTTTTCGCGCAATGGATGGGCAACGTAAATCTTTTCGAGCGCGAACTGGCGCGGCTTGAGTTGCGGTTCGACGTGTTCGACGAAATGCAGATACGCCTTCTCCGCATCCGGACTGTCCGTATGGCAGGTCATGGCGATGTACCTGCGGGAGGATTCCTCGTCGAGCGCGGCGTTAAGTTCGCTCCAGTCGAACAGCCAGCGTTCGAGGTCGGCGGCGGTTTTACAGTGCGCGGCGCGATTTTCCAACTGGTCAAACAGCGGCGCGATTTGCGGCCAGTCGCCGAGGTCAACGGTTTGCGGAACAAACGTTCGCGGCCGGTACGCGGGCAGTTTTCCAAAGGGCAACAAGTTCATGCCGACAGGATAGGGGAAACTGCCGCAGGGAAAACGAATTTTACGTTCCTAGAATTTGGTCTTGATGCCACAAGCGCGCAGGAGGCACCAGCCGCGAATGGATTCAAAAATGGCGAACAAGCCCGCCACCACCAAAATCAGCCCCCACAAGGTATAATCGCCCGCCACAATGATGCCCGCGATGAGGCACAACGCGCCAATCACCCCGCGCGCCATGCGCCCGTGATGGCCGAGGTTGGGATGAAAAAAGCGATTCACGCAAAAAATCTAGCACAACATGTGCCTAAAAAACAAGTATTGCAAGAGACACTGGCCAGCCGCGGAAAGTTACGTCATAATACAATGATGGCAAACTGGTTTAGCGAAAGTTTTCTGTGGGCCTCATTGATTTGGAGCTCAGTCGCCAGCGGCTATTTGATTTATGGTTGGAAGCAAAAGGCCGCCTTGCCCCTTGCCGGTGGCGCCGCGATGATGGCGGCTTCCTGGCTCCTTCCCGCCCTGCCGATGTCGCTTGTCTGCATTGTCATAATGGTGGCTATTTACTGGCTGGCGAAACAGGGTTATTGATTCGTCGTTGCCAATGAAAACTGCAAAAGTCCTCTCCGTTTATCTTGCCCTCGCGCTGCTGGCGCTCGACTCCTGCACAACGGGGCCGGGACCGGTCACAGCCCGGGCAGTCTCCCAACCATCAACCTCGCCGGGGGCGCAAACCAGCCGTCCGATGCTGCAGATTCCGGCATCGGACGCGCGCTTCCGTTATGACGGCCGGATCGACTTCTCCGACACAAACGCACCGGTCATCATCTGGCAGGCGAGTCGCATCGGCATCGATTTTGAAGGCAACGGCATCCGTCTGCTGTTTGACAACGCGAAAGGCCAGAACTATTTCAATGCGCTGGTGGACGGCTCGAACACCATCGTTGCCGCCAACGAGGGGATGCCGGCCAACCCCGACACACTCTTCAGTCCGGGTCCGGGAAGACATCACTTGATGCTGTTCAAACGCAGCGAGGCCGCCGCCGGCACCGTGCGTTTTCGGGGAGTTGAACTCGCGCCCCCGACGACAGTCTGGGCGCCCCTGCCATCCCACTACGAGCTCGCCATGGAATTTATCGGCGATTCCATCACCGTCGGCGCGTGCAATGAGGACGGCACCGCCGATCAGTGGGACGATCGCCGTACTCATAACTGCGCCCTGAGTTATGCGACCTTGATCGCCGATGCGTTTAATGCCGATTATTGCAACATTGCCGTCAGCGGCATGGGCATCGCCACCGGCTGGGTGCCGATGAAGGCCGGTGAAATTTGGGACCGGCTCTATCCGGACACAAACTCACCGCCCGCCGATCTGCACGCCTGGGTCCCAAACGTCGTTTTTGTGAACTTCGGTGAAAATGACGGTTCCTATCCGACCGCTCACGGACAGCCGTTCCCCACCAATTTCACCGACGGCTACATCGCGCTGATCCACGCCATCCGCGCCGCCTATCCGGACGCCCATATCGTGCTGCTGCGCGGCGGCATGTTCAACGGCGCGCAGAGCGAACCGTTGCGCGGGGCCTGGGAATCCGCCGTCACGCAACTGGAAGCCAACGACAAAGCCATCAGTCATTTTGCCTTCAAACACTGGACGTCAACGCACCCGCGGGTGGCCGATGACCGTGCGATGGCCGATGAATTGATTGCGTGGCTGAAACCGCAGGATTTCATGCAGGCGTACCATTAGCGATTTGGCTGAAGGCGGGCTCCATCGGCATGGAAAAACCCGAAAACCAGTCGCCTGGCTTTCGGGTTGATTTGTAACCGCCGATGTAAATCGGCGGAAATGTCTGCGCTTTAACCAGCGCAGCTACAAACCGCTTATTTATCGTCCCTTCGGCAACGCACTCGTTCCGGCATAAACGGCGTTTTTGCCCAGCAATTGTTCGATGCGCAAGAGTTGATTGTATTTCGCCAGACGATCCGAACGGCTGAGCGAACCGGTCTTGATCTGGCCGCAGTTCGTTGCCACGGCAATGTCGGCGATGGTCGCGTCCTCGGTCTCGCCGGAACGATGCGAGAGCACGGCGGTATAGGCATTCGTTTTGGCCAGTTCGACACAATCCAAAGTCTCGGTAAGCGAACCAATCTGGTTCACCTTCACGAGAATGGAATTGGCCGTGCCGGTATCAATGCCTTTTTGCAGGAACTTTGGATTGGTCACAAAAATATCGTCTCCGACGAGTTGAATCTTGTCGCCGATCTTGTCGGTTAGCTTCTTCCAGGTTGTCCAATCGCTCTCGCCGCAGCCGTCTTCAATCGAAACAATCGGGTATTTGGCCACCAGTTTGGCGTAAAAACTCACGAGGTCGTCGCCGGTCACGGTTTCGCCGGTGCTCTTCTTGAAGGTATATTTTGCGTTGCCGCTGTAAAACTCGGAGGCGGCCGGGTCGAGCGTGAGATAAATGTCCTTGCCGGGCTTGTAACCGGCGTCCTTGATGGCCTGGAGGATGGTCTCCAGGGCGTCCTCCACGCTCTTCAGTTTGGGGGCAAAGCCGCCTTCGTCACCCACGGCGGTGCTGCAACCCTTCTTTTTCAGAACGGATTTCAAGGCGTGAAAGGTCTCGGTGATGGCGCGCAGTCCTTCGCTGAACGTCGGCAAGCCCAGTGGCATGATCATAAACTCCTGAAAATCAATCGGCGCGTCCGAATGCGCGCCGCCATTGATGACATTGGCCATCGGCACGGGCAGGACCTTCGCGTTCGGCCCGCCCAGATATTTGAACAAAGGCAGATTCAAGGAAGCGGCGGCGGCCTTGGCATTTGCCAGTGAAACAGCCAGAATGGCGTTCGCGCCGAGTTTGGATTTCGTTTCCGTGCCATCCAGTTTGAGCATGGCGCCGTCCACGGTCAGTTGGTCACAAGCGTCGAGGCCAATAAGCTTGGGCGCAATAACTTCGGTGACATTGCTGACGGCCTTTTGCACGCCTTTACCGAGAAAACGTTTCTTGTCGCCGTCGCGGAGTTCAATCGCCTCATTTTCGCCGGTACTGGCACCACTGGGAACCGCGGCGCGACCAAACGCACCGCAACATAGCGTTACGTCCGCTTCCACCGTTGGGTTACCACGCGAATCGAGGATTTCACGCGCCTGAATATCATGAATTTTGCTCATTTTTCCTTCATTTCCTGTATATTTTTCGTTTATTACAACAACCAAACTTGGGAGGAATAATAGAACCGGGAAACACTGAGTCAAGGAATGCATTTTGACACATTTTTATCACATACTCATGGCAAGAAATGCCCGGCAGCTGCCATGGTCCAGCTCGCTATCCCCTTCAGTTCCAAACTGGAACGCCAGCGATAATGGGATGGCACTCGCTTGGGAAGGAAGTAACGCTCGGACAAAAAAGGAGGTCCAGGCCAGCTGAAAAAAACGAGAAATTTTGGAACAAAGTTGCCGGTGGTTCATCTCACGTCTGTAACGGTTGTAAACCCTTGATTTGCGGAGTGCGAGCGTGAATATGAAAACTTTCCTTCTGGTGGTTTCGGCAGGTTTCCTGGGTTGGTCCGTCAGCCATGCGAATGTCACCAGCATCCCGACTTGGAACAGTAGCGGTGGGATTTATTGCACGGCAAACCTGAACGAAGCCGATCAAACGGCGACGGTTACCGGAAATCAATGGAGCCGTTCCGGGGCAATGGGTTTGACGCTTATCACGGATACCACGACCGATCCCATTCTCACGGTAAACGATTCCATCAATAACACGTCCTCGTTTGCTTGGACGGAATATATTGTCAGTGTCGCCATGAACGAGAGCTTTTCCATCAACTCAGCGGGTGTCATTGCGCCCTCGGGTTGGACAGCTAACATAACCGCGCCGAGCGGACCTGACATTAACGGGAACTACACCGGGACCATAGATTACATCGGCGGGGCGCCCGTTGCCGTTAATGGTTTGTTTGATTTTGGTTATGTCATTCAATTCTCCGGCTTGACGCAGTACAGCCTGACCGAAAGTGTTACCGCTGTTCCCGAGCCCGGCGCTTTGACCTGGGTGACGGCGGGAGGGTTGTTGGTCGGCGGATGGACCGTTGCCAGTCGCCGGCAGGCAAAGCTGTCTGCCATGAGAACATAAAAGCTTGTTGGCTTCCCGTAACCCGACTTTTGGAATTCAGGGCCGTTCATTCCCGAGCGGCCCTGAATTGTTTAGCGGGCCGGCATCCTGACAACAGTTTTTAACATTGCGATTTCTGGTTGCGGCCGGGAATCCGATTTCATAAGAATCGGATATTCAGCTTATGCCCATCGGACCCATTTCCACTCCCCCACGGGAAATCAGTGTGGCCGAACCGGTCAGCCCGGCCTTGGAACGGGTCAAACGCGTCCTGTTTCGACCTTTCGATCTGGGCAAGTGGTTTGTTATTGGCTTTTGCGCCTGGCTGGCCGGGTTGGGCGAAGGCGGAGGAACCAGCGGTAACTTTAATTTCAATTCCGGCTCGCATCAAATCAACGGAGACAATCTCCGAAACGATTTTATGCGGGCAAAGGACTACGTATTGGACAATCTCAACTGGATGGTGCCGCTGGCGGCGTTGCTGTTGGTGGTGGGCCTGGCGCTCTGGCTCCTTTTCCTATGGCTGAACAGCCGCGGGAAATTCATGTTCCTGCACTGTGTGGTGCTGGACAAAGCCGAGGTGGCGGAACCCTGGCATCGATTTGCCCACGAAGCCAACAGCCTCTTTTTGTTCCGACTCGGGTTGGGGCTGGTCTCAATGTTATTTACATTGCCGTTGCTCATTGTCGTCGTGGTGATTGCCGGCAGGATGTTTCTCACCGGCCAATTTGTCCCGAATGCCATCATCAGCGCGATCGGTTTCGGGCTTTTATTTTTTTGCGTGGCCATCGTGTTTGCCATCATCCGAAAGCTCACCCTGGATTTCGTGGTGCCCATCATGTTTCTGCGCCGCAACCGCTGCCTGTCGGCATGGAAGGAACTGGGAGGGTTGATTTCGAGCCACACCGGGGCCTTCATTTTGTATTTCCTCTTCCAGATCGTGCTGACCATGGCCATCGGAACCATCATCGTCGGCGCCATCCTGATCACGTGCTGCATCGCCGGCTGCCTGATGGTACTTCCCTATCTGGGCACCGTCCTGCTCCTGCCGGTCTCCATGTTTAAACGCTGCTACTCGCTCTATTTCCTGGCCCAGTTTGGCCGGGATTACGATGCGTTCCCGCCAGAACCCCCGCCACAACCGGGCACCCCGCCGGTAATGTGATTGGCGTTCCCGACGTAATCCCGCAATTCTGCCATTGAACGCCACTGCCGATTCGAATACACATCCGCCCTGATTCGCAGGTGATGGTGTGAACGAACTGAACGAACAAATTGCCCGGCTCCTGAAGAGCGGCGGCCCCGGCGAGGCGGTTTTGGAGGAAACCCTGCGCGAAGTCCTCAAACACTTCCGGTCCGAAACCGGCACGCTTCACCGGCTTGATGCCAAAACACAATTGCTTCATCTCGTCGCGCACTCCGGTTTGCCGCCAGCCGTGCTGGAAGTGGTGAAGACCATCCCCGTCGGCAAGGGCATCGCCGGACAGGTTGTCGCGCGCGGCGGGCCGGTAACCCTTTGTAACTTGCAAACCGATACCGGCGGCGTGGCCCGGCCCGGCGCGCGTTCGACCGGCGTCGGCGGTGCGCTCTGCGTGCCGTTGCGTGACCGTGACAAAATCGTCGGCACCCTTGGTGTCGGCACGATGCGTCCGTACGAATACACTCCGGAACAAACGCGCGAGCTGGAAGAAATCGGTCGCGCGATTGGTGAATTTTTGAAATTCTAAAGGCATGGACATTCCCTCTCCGCCAATCGAAAAAAAGCCGAAGGTGACCTTGCTGCCGATCGAGGCGGCCAAGAAGCTGGCCCCGGCGGAGGTTTCACCCATCGCGCAGCAGCTCGTGGCCAACGTGGAAAAGGTCATCGTCGGCAAGCACGAACAGGTGGTGCTGGCGGCAGCGGTCTGGCTGGCGGAAGGACATTTGTTGATCGAAGATGTTCCCGGCGTCGCCAAGACGATGCTCGCGCGTGCGCTGGCGCAAAGTGCCGGCTGCACTTTCAAACGGATCCAATGCACGCCGGACCTGCAGCCGGCGGACGTTCTCGGCGAACCGCATCTGGAACCGCAGACCGGGCGCACGGAATTTCGTTTCGGCCCGCTGTTTTCGCAGTTCGTCCTCGTGGACGAAATCAACCGCGCCAGCCCGCGCACGCAGTCGGCGTTGCTCGAAGCCATGGGCGAAGCGATGGTCACCGAAGGGAATGTCTCCTACCGTTTGCAAAAGCCATTCATGGTTGTCGCGACACAAAATCCGATCGAGCAGGAAGGCACGTTTTTGCTGCCGGAGGCGCAAAAGGACCGTTTCCTGATGCGAATGAATCTCGGCTACCCGTCGCTCGCCGACGAAAAGCAAATGATGGAGCGCTTCCAGTTGCGCCATCCGATGGACACGCTCCAGCCGGTAACGACGCCCGACCGCATCTTGAAATGCCAGGAGGCGGTGCGCGATGTAAAGGTGGCTTCGGCCGTAAACGATTATATTTTAAATATCGTCCGGCAAACACGCACGCATCCCGCTTTGTTGCTCGGCGCCAGCCCGCGGGGGTCGCTCGGATTGTTCCGCGCCGCCCAGGCCATGGCGGCAATTGAAGGAAAAGATTCTGTTTCCGCTGAATTGGTGAAATCGCTCGCGCCCAAGGTCCTGGCCCACCGCCTCATCGTCCGGCGGGAGGAAGAATTCCATGACACCCGGGTGGAAACGATCGTCGCGGAAATCCTCGAGCAAACTCCGCTGCCGGCGTGACGGACGGCCGGTCAAAAATGGACTCCGGGGATTCAACCGCAAAAAAGTTCGCGCTCCGCTTCGTGCTCATCATCGGCGTCGTCCAGTTGTTTGCGGACATGACCTACGAAGGCGCGCGCGGCATCATCGGGCCGTTTCTGGGTTCGCTCGGCGCCAGCGCGACAGTCGTCGGTTTCACCGCTGGCTTCGGTGAATTGATGGGTTACGCTTTCCGGTCGGTCACCGGCTATTTCGCAGACAAAACGCACAAATACTGGGTGTTCATTTTCGCCGGTTACTTTGTCAACATGCTCGCCGTTCCGGCGCTGGGGCTGGCGGGCCACTGGCCGCTGGCGGCGGTGCTGGTCGTGGCCGAGCGGACCGGACGCGCCATCCGGAAGCCGTCCACGGACGCGCTGTTGTCGCATGCGGGCAGCCGGATCGGCCACGGCTGGGCGTTCGGGCTGAATGAATTTCTGGACCAGACCGGCGCGACCATCGGCCCCCTCCTCATGGCCTTGATCCTGTATCGGCATGGCGGTTATCCCGGAGCGTTCGCCCTGCTGCTGGTCCCGGCGTTGCTGTGCCTCGGCACGGTGGCCGTCGCAAGAACGTTTTACCCGCGCCCGCATGAGCTGGAAACGCGCGAACCGGTGAAACTGCAAACGAAAGAATTTTCAAAGGCGTATTGGCTTTACGTTGTGGCCGGGGCCTTGATTGCGGCGGGCTACGCGGATTTTTCGCTGATTGCGTTTCATTTCCAAAAGGCCGCCGTCGTGCTGCCAGGCACCGTTCCGGTTTTCTATGCCGTCGCCATGGTCACGTCCGCGTTTGCTGCGCTGGTTTTTGGGCGTTTGCTGGACAGAATCGGCATCCCCGTTGTGGTGTTCGCCTTTTTTCTCGGCGCCTTTTTCGCGCCGTGTGTTTTTCTGGGCGGATTCGCGCTGGCCCTGGTCGGAATGATCCTGTGGGGCATCGGGATGGGGGCGCAGGACTCCCTGCTCAAGGCGATGCTCGCCGGAGTGGTTCCGGCGAACAAACGCAGCACGGCCTTTGGTGTGTTTGACACCGTATTCGGCGTCGCGTGGTTCGCCGGCAGCGCCGGGATGGGATGGTTGTACGACCAGTCCATCGCCAGCCTGATCATTTTTTCAGTCCTGCTCCAACTGGCGGCATTGCCGTTTTTCGTTTTCGCCAAACGGCGTCAAAGCGAATAGTGGAAAAACGACCTGGCGGCGCTCTGCGGGCGTCGCACTATTTTTTTCCGATTGTTCGGGAAATCTGCAACGGTCACAAACCGGCACAGCAATGGTAATTCAGCCCAGCACTGCTTCGCGCCGTTTCATCCATTCGTCCCCCAGACCGGACAAGGTTTTGGCCTTCAACACCCGTTCCGCGAGCGGAAAGACAATGCGTTCCTCCTTGTCGAAATGCTCGCGCGAACGCACGACAGCCCGCAACAACAGCTCGCACGCCGATTTCGCACCGCGCGCCTTTTGCACCTCCGCCAGCCGGGCGTCGATTTCGTCGTGTTCCTCGTGAAAGGTCTCGCTCTGCCCGATCTGCGCCAGACAATGCTCCAGCGGTTCCACCAGCAAATCATCCTCGGTCCGGGCATGCGCGCGCATGAGCACCTCCAGTGTGGCCGACAACGATTTGACCTCCGCCGGCGATTTAAGATGTGGCGCGGTCTGTTCGATGTAATCGAACAAATTGTAGAACACCACATGTTCCGCCATCAGGATTTGCGTGATTTTCATGGTTGTAACCGGGTCATTTTTGTCCGCCTCCCAAAATCACACCGGCGCCGCTGGCGCACAACCCCTTTCTTGGCTTTCTTTTTACCACAAGCTCGGCGAAGGGAACAATTTCCTTGTCCTTTTGTCATAGGTGCCAAGCGAGCGCTTGAATTGTAGTTGCCCACCCCCTATGCTCGTCTGCTGCCAATCATGAAGAAAACATCACCTGCCCCATCGGGCGTCCGGCCGTGAAAATTCGCAAAGCTGTCATTACCGCCGCGGGCCGCAACCAGCGGAATCTGCCGTTGCAAACGTTGGTGGACCGAGACGGTCAGTCCAAATCCGCGCTTACCATCCTGCTGGAGGAGGTGTTGCAGGCCGGCATTGAGGAAATCGGCGTGGTGATTTGCCCGGGCGACCAGGGCGCCTTTGCCGCCGGCGCCGGCCCGCATGCCAATCGCGTCCAATTCATCGAGCAACCCGCGCCGCTGGGCTATGGCCATGCCGTGGCGTGTGCCCGGAAATTTACCGGCGACGAGTCGTTCATGCTTTTGGTGGGTGACCACCTTTACGTCAGCAAAAACAAGGATTCCTGCGCCCGGCAATTGCTGGAGATTGCGTCCGCCGAAGCCTGCGCGGTCTCGGCGGTGCAGGCCACGCACGAAAGCAAGCTGCCCTACTACGGCGCGGTGGGCGCGCGGCGACTGCCGGGCCGCGCCGGTCTGTATCAGGTGGATCGCGTGCTGGAAAAACCCACGCCCACGGTGGCCGAACAAAAACTCATCGTGCCCGGTTTGCGGGCCGGCCATTACCTCTGCTTTTTCGGCATGCACGTGTTGACGTCCGGCGTCATGGATATCCTGCAACAACTCTTGGCAACAGCGGGCGAGGCCGGCGCGGTGCATCTCGCCGATGCCCTGGCCAGGGTGGCTGAAAGTGAGCGCTATCTCGCGTGCGAATTGCAGGGCCGCCGCTATGACATCGGCGTTCAATACGGCCTGCTCACGGCTCAACTGGCACTGGCGTTGCACGGAAAAGATCGGGACGAGGTCCTCACGCTGCTCCTCGAACTGCTGGCGCAAACCTGACCGCGTTCGCGGCAAAAATGATGGCTCAACTTCGCAACGTTTAAGCATGCCCGGCAAACTCGTTCAAATCATCACCTCGCCCGACCCGGCGGTGCGCAATCAATCGCTGGATGCGTTCTGTCACGCCGCCGCGTTGACGGACCTGCTCGCGGAATGCGCCGAACTCGAAGCGTTCCGCCGTCGCCGCGAAAACCTTTACGAGCGTGTCCGGGCGCTGCTTTTCCTGCACGCCATTCACCGGTTTCACTTGCCGCTTAAACCCGGCATCGGTACGCGAAATCTGATTCCATTCAACGGTTACATGCATCTGCTGGAACGCCGCTTTGAGGAAGCCATTGCCGCCTTTCTCAAGGTGCAAAACCATGACGGCCCGTCCGATCCCGTTTCCAGCGCCCTGGCGGTGACGTATTACCGGCTGGCGATTCAAACGCTCGCCAATCAGGTCCGCGGCAGCGTGCGGTCGGTGCGCGGCAACCAATGGATGTTCCGCATGGGGCATCCCGCCGACCATCCGCTGCGCCTGCGCTGGGAAATGCTGCGGGCGGGCGAAGATGGCTCCTACCCCATTCTCCGGGAACGCACGCCGGTGCGCATGGACCTCACGCACTGCGGCTGGAGCGATATTTTCTTCCTCGGCATGGATTATCCCGAAGGGGCCAAGGTCCTGAACGTCTCGATTGACCTCGGCGTGCACGGACGCGACACCGGCGCGCGGCCGCCGGTGGAAACTTATTTGCGCGTGATTGACGAGCCGTTGCTGCGCCTGACCAGTGTTGACCTCGGTGCCACCGCGGACATCACCAGCCTCGCGGACGTGTTTGATTTCGCGAAGGATTATCTCGGCCTGCTCAAATCCGCCATCATCGCCAGCGGCATTGTGCCGCCGGGCGTCGAAGGTTCCGGTCAGAGCCTGGCGGATTTGCTCGCCTGCGTGGTCGGCGCCGGGCGCGGGCTGGAACTGGTCAGTTGCGTGAACGGAATCCCGAAAGGGTCGCGCCTCGCCGTGTCCACCAATTTGCTCGCCTCAATGATTTCGCTCTGCATGAGGGCGACCGGCCAGGCGGCCTCATTGCAGGGTGCGTTGCAGGAGGACGAACGCCGGTTGGTGCTCGCGCGCGCGATTCTCGGCGAATGGCTGGGCGGCTCAGGCGGCGGCTGGCAGGATTCCGGCGGCGTCTGGCCGGGCATCAAACTGATTGAAGGTGTGCTCGCTGCCGAAGGTGATCCTGAATTTGGCATCAGCCGCGGACGGTTGATGCCGCAACATCGTATTTTGGATTCCACGGAAGCTTCGCCCGCCGCGCGCCGGAAATTGCAGGACAGCCTCGTACTCGTTCACGGCGGCATGGCGCAGAACGTCGGCCCCATCCTTGAAATGGTGACGGAAAAATATCTGCTGCGCTCCGGCGCCGAGTGGCAGGCGCGGGCAAGCATGTTGGCCATTCTGGATGAGGTTCTTTCCGCATTGCGCCGCGAAGACGTGGCGGCATTGGGCGGTGCCACCTCCCGGAATTTCTCCGGCCCGATTCAAACCATCATCCCCTGGGCCACCAACCTTTTCACCGAAACCCTCATCCAGCGCGTGCAGGGCGAGTTTGGCAAAAATTTCCTCGGCTTCTGGATGCTCGGCGGCATGTCCGGCGGCGGTATGGGTTTTATTTTCGACGCCGCGCACAAGGTAAAAGGGCAGACGCGCCTGCAGGAATTGATGTCGCAAAACAAGCGCGAACTTGAACACGCCCTGCCCTTCGCCATGGAACCGGTCGTGTACGACTTCGCCATCAACGAGAAAGGCACCTGGGCGGACATGCTGCACGGTCCATCGGCGTTGCTGCCGCTGGGTTACTATGCGCTCATCATGCCGCAATTGCTCCGGCAGGAAGCTTTCAAACTGCCGCCGTTGCGCCGCACGGAACTGGACAAATTCGGCGCCGCCTGCCGTGCCAAACCCGAACTGCGCGGCATGGTGCAAACGTTGTTCGACCGGCTGCTGCCGCGCCTGAAAACTGACGATGCGGGCGAGGCTTCGCTGCCCGCGTTGCTCGAACGTTACGGTTTCGATCGAACCCAACACGAACAAATCCGCGCCGACCTCAAAGGCGGCCGCATCGGCCTGGCGCAAAATCGTCTGCCCATCAGCACGCAAATCCAGGACGTGACCGACGGGGACGTGTTCGATGCCACGCGCGGTTTGCCCAAGGAATATCACGACGCCGGGCTCGCCGCGCTGAAGGCGGGTGAAGTCGCGGTGGTCACGCTCGCCGCCGGCGCAGGCAGCCGCTGGACACAGGGCGCCGGCACGGTCAAGGCGCTGCATCCGTTCTGCAAACTCGGCGGACGGCATCGCACGTTTCTGGAAGTGCACCTGGCCAAATGCCGCCGCATCGGAAAACTGGCCGGCCATCCGTTGGCCCACATCATCACCACCAGTTACGTTTCGCACCGGCCGACCGAAGAATTTCTCGGGCGCGAAAAATTTTACGGCTATGACGGCCCGCTGTTTCTGTCCGAAGGCCGCTCGGTCGGCCTGCGCCTGATTCCGATGGAACGTGATTTGCGGTTCATGTGGGAGGAATTGCCGCAACAAATCCTCGACGAACAGGCGCAAAAGGTGCGCGACAGCCTGCGTCATGCGCTTATTGCGTGGGCCAAACAGGCCGGTGAAGGCAGTGATTACACCGACAACGTGCCATTGCAATGCCTGCACCCGGTCGGCCACTGGTTTGAAATCCCGAACCTGCTCCGCAACGGCACCCTGGCCCGGTTGCTGAAAGAGCGCCCGCAACTGAAACACCTGATGCTGCACAATATTGACACCGTGGGCGCGGATGTGGACCCAGCCACGCTCGGCCTGCACCTGAAACTCGGCGGGTGTCTCTCATTTGAAGTCATCACGCGACGGATTGAAGATCGCGGCGGCGGGCTCGCGCGCGTGAACGGCAAGACACGCCTCGTCGAGGGCCTGGCCATGCCGCGCGAGGAAGACGAATTTGCCTTGTCCTACTACAATTCCAACACGTGCTGGATTGACGTGGAGAAAATGCTTGCGGCGTTTCAACTCGCCCGCGCCGATCTGGCCGACGCGAACAAGGTGACCGATGCCGTCCGCATGCTGGCGCTGAAATTGCCAACTTACGTCACACTCAAGGACGTGAAAAAGCGCTGGGGCCACGGCCAGGAGGACATTTTCCCGGTGGCACAATTTGAAAAGTTATGGACCGACATGACGGCGCTGCCGGGAATCAACTGCCAGTACATCGCCGTGCCGCGTCTGCGCGGACAGCAACTCAAGGATCAATCGCACCTCGACGGCTGGCTCCGCGATGGCTCAGCGGCGTACGTCGAGAGCCTCTGCGAGTGGAAGTAGTCAGACCGGGTTTAGCCACAGATTCACACAGATTCACACAGATGTGGTAGGGCGAGCGTCCCCGCGAGCCGAAAAGCCTGACGCGAAGGCGCAAACCAAAGCCCTGTAGGAGCGAAAGATATTTAGCCCAGGGTTGAAGCGTATCGACTACCCTGGGTGAACGTCCCCAAAAATAATTTCCTTCTCCCATCTGATGGGAGAAGGTGGCCGGAGGCCGGATGAGGGCCAGGATAGGGAAACGAATACCGATTTGAACTCAGCAATCGTTTGCCGTTGCGCCGGTTCGGCTGTAAAACAACCGCCATGAGCACGATGAACGATGATCTGCTCCAAGCAGTTGAACTGGCTCTGGCCGGCGACTGGGACGCAGCGCATGAACTGGTCCAGCAATACGAAAACGACGGCATAGCAGCATGGATTCACGCGGTGCTGCACAAAATCGAGGGCGACGAGGCCAACAGCCGCTATTGGTATCGGCGCGCCGACCGTATGGACCACGTCGTCGAGGAACCGCGCGCTGAATTGGCCGCCATTCAAGCCGAACTTCGCTCACGCCGTGGCGCGTGAAATCATCAACCACGGGTGAACACCGATGAACACCGATTCAACTTAATGCGAAGAATTTTGAGACGCAAAGATGCAGGTGCGATCGTTATGTCAGTGTCGAAGCAATAATGTGCATTTCGCTTCAAGCATTTTGTCCAAATCAATTCCCGATGTAGTCAAAGGATAATGGCCAAACAACTGTGTCATCACTTGATGCGTTCGGTGTGCAAATAGGTCGGCAGCTTGGAGCGGGATATGAACTTTCTTGTCAGCAAACTCAATTGCCTTAATCCGTGAGTCGTGGGGCTTAAAATATTCGTGCGCTTTTATCAGCGCACCCGACCATCCGACGTCGTCTGTTTGATCAAAGTAAATCGTTACGGACGATTCTAGACCTGAGTGATCTCTTAATTTTGTGATGAGGCTGGAGTAAAACCGCAGCGCCCAGTATTGACGCAGGTTATCACCACCGTATTTGTGTGTGTTATGGAAATAGCCAAGACCGACTATTGGGCTTTCCTTGATTATGGCTGCGAGGCATTTCAAAAAGTCGTCGATGCGATTTGAGTTCCAACCGACGAATGGATTCTTTTTGTCGTCATTGTTTGCCTTACGTTTGCCGCGCACTATAGCCGATGCACCTGCAATTTCCGAAAAGTGAAAGTATGGCAGTGAAAAAGTGCGGAGAATATTTTCCCACTTTTCTGCAAACATGTCCCAGTCGGTTTTCCATGCCATGAAGCCGCAAACAACGGCTATTTGTGAACCTGCCTTTTGGCCGCTTAGATCGTGAATCCCGGATTCATCAGCATAGACAATAATTTCCACAAAAGCTTCTCAGGCTGAACTCTGCGTCTCTGCGGTTCAGCTTGAATAATTCTCCATACCCACGCAGGTGCAAACCGGATTGCGGTCGCCATACACGTTGTCAATGCGGCCGACCGCCGGCCAGAACTTGTAGTCGCGCAGTCCGGGCACCGGAAACGCCGCCTGCTCGCGGGAATAAGGGTGACTCCAGGCATCCGCCGCGATCATGTCCGCCGTGTGCGGCGCATTTTTGAGCAGATTGTTCTTTGCATCGGTCGCGCCGGATTCCACGGCGGTCATTTCGGCGTGAATGGCAATCATCGCGTCGCAGAAACGGTCCAGCTCGTATTTCGATTCGCTCTCGGTCGGCTCGACCATCATGGTGCCGGGCACGGGCCACGAAATCGTCGGTGCGTGAAAACCGTAATCCATCAACCGCTTGGCCACGTCCTCGGCGGTGACGTTTTTGAACCGGCGCAAATCGAGGATGCATTCATGCGCCACAAGGCCGTTGCGGCGGTAAAGGGTCGGGAAATAATTTTCCAGCCGCTTGGCGATGTAATTCGCATTCAGGATGGCGAACCGGGTCGCCTCGGTAAGGCCGTCCGGACCCATCATGGCGATGTACATCCAGGAAATCGGCAGGATGCCCGCGCTGCCCCATGGCGCGGCGGCCACGGGACCAATCGGATTCTCACCGCCCAGATTCACCACGGGATGACCGGGCAAAAATTCAACGAGATGTTCCGCCACGCCAATCGGTCCGACGCCCGGCCCGCCGCCGCCGTGCGGAATGCAGAACGTTTTGTGCAGATTCAAATGGCAGACGTCCGCGCCGATGTCCGCCGGCCGGCAGAGACCGACCTGGGCGTTCAGGTTCGCGCCGTCCATATAAACCTGTCCGCCATTGGCGTGAACGATTTCGCAAATTTCCTTGATGGTTGATTCAAAAACACCATGCGTGGACGGGTACGTAACCATCAGGCAGGCAAGGTTTTGCTTGTTCGCCTCGGCCTTGGCACGGAGGTCGGCCACGTCAATATTGCCTTCCGGGTCGCACGCCACGGCAACCACTATCAATCCGGCCATGACGGCGCTGGCGGGATTCGTGCCGTGCGCGGAAGTGGGGATCAAGCAGACGTTGCGGTGCGCCTCGCCGCGCGATTCGTGATACGCGCGGATGACGAGCAGGCCGGTATATTCGCCCTGGGCGCCGGCGTTCGGCTGCAACGAAATTCCTGCGAAGCCGGTGATCTCCGCGAGCCAGTCTTCGAGCTGTTGAAAGAGCGTCTGGTAACCGCGCGTCTGTTTCAACGGAGCAAACGGGTGAATCTTTGCAAACTCCGGCCACGAAATCGGAAACATTTCCGCCGCGGCATTCAGTTTCATCGTGCAGGACCCGAGCGGAATCATCGAAGCCGTCAGCGACAGGTCGCGCGATTCGAGCCGCTTGATGTAGCGCAGCATTTCGGTTTCGCTGTGGTAAGAGTTGAAAACCTTGTGAGTCAGGAAGTTCGAAGTTCGAAGTTCGAAGTTCGAAGATTTCGGCATGAGTTCGCTAATAGAAAAATTGAGCGGCTTGTCGCCGTTGAAAATCTGGAGGATTTCAGCGACATCGGATTCGGTCGTGGTTTCGTCGAGTGAGATGCCAAGCGTGTGGTCGTCAATCAGCCGGAAATTCATCCGATGGGCTTCAGCGGTCTTCAGAATGCCGGCGGCGAGCGTGTCACCGAGTGAAATGGTGAGCGTGTCAAAGTTGGGCAGGCGTGACGCCTGCCCTGCGTTAAAACCGAGCTTTGCCAGTCCCTCTGCCAAAATTTCCGTCAGTGCATGAATTCGTTCCGCGATTTTCTTCAAACCTTCCGGCCCGTGATAGACCGCGTACATGGAAGCCAGGTTTGCCAGCAACGCCTGCGCGGTGCAGATGTTGCTCGTCGCCTTTTCCCGGCGGATATGCTGCTCACGGGTCTGGAGCGCCAGGCGCAACGCCGGCTTGCCGCGTGAATCCCTGGAGACGCCGACGATGCGCCCGGGCATGTGGCGCTTGAATTCGTTGCGCGTGGCAAAAAACGCCGCGTGCGGGCCGCCGTAACCCAGCGGCACACCGAACCGTTGCGCGCTGCCCACGGCAACGTCGGCGCCAAATTCACCGGGCGGTTTGATGAGCGTCAGCGCCAGCAAATCGGTGGCGACAGTCACCAGCGCGCCCGCCGCGTGCGCCTGTTCAGCAAACCCGGCGTAATCGTGAATCGCGCCAAACGTGTCGGGATACTGCACCAGCGCGCCGAAAACCTTCTCTGTGAACTGGAAATTCTCGTGAACGCCAACCACGACTTCGATGCCAAGCGCCTTGGCGCGCGTCCGGACAACTTCGATCGTCTGCGGATGGCAATTCTGCGAAACCAGGAAAACGTTCCGCCCGTCCTTGAGCAAGTGGCACATGGTCATGGCTTCGGCGGCCGCGGTCGCCTCGTCCAGCAGCGAGGCATTGGCGTTATCGAGACCGGTGAGGTCGGCGACCATCGTCTGAAAATTCAGCAGCGCTTCGAGCCGGCCCTGGGAAATCTCGGCCTGATACGGCGTGTACTGCGTGTACCAGCCGGGATTTTCGAGAACGTTGCGTTGGATGACAGCGGGCGTAATGCAATCATAATAGCCCATGCCGATTTGGGAACGGAACACCTGGTTCTGCGACGCGAGGGCCTTCAAGCTGGCGAGGGCTTCCGATTCGGTTTTGGCGGCAGGCAGTTGGAGTGGCCGGCCCAAACGGATGTTCTCCGGCACGGCGGCGGCGATCAGTTCATCCAGATTTTTAAAACCGGTGGACGCGAGCATTTCGCCCGCTTCAGCGGCATTGGGCCCGATGTGACGATGGACGAATTGATCGGGATGCGCGGGTATGCCGGTCGCGTCAGGCGATTGATTTTGTTTCAAAGGTTCACTCACGGATTCAGTCAAAACCATCCGGGGAAAATAAGGTTCACGGCTGGAAAAAGCGAGTTGGATTTGGATTCGTTCACGGTAGGGATGGCGCGCTGCGCCGTCCTGTGCCGCGCAGCAGCGGCGCATTAATTCGGGTACGACACGCGATCCGCCCGCTATTTCACGGGCGGTGACGCCGCAACGCGGCGTCCCTACCTTTGCATCGCTGCCCGGACAATCCGGCATTCGCCATAGCCATATTTCCCGCCAAGTGATTCCACGGCACCGACAAGATTTCCAAAACCGTATTTCTGGAGGGCAGCCGCGATTTCCTGCTGCGCGCCGGTGGAAACCAGGGCGTTCACGTCAACGGCCTCGCCCGCAAGCATCGCTGCTTCGAGATGGCTGTAAACGGTGCTGTCCTTGAAACCGCGCATTTTAGCAATTTCAGAAACCGCCCGGCCTTGCCGGAAAAAATGCAGCGTCTCGCGCACGGTGTCCGTCAACCGCGAACCGCGCGCCACCGGAGCGGATGGCATCCCGCTTTGCGGAAAATCATCCGCGAAAACCTGGCGCGGATTCATCTGCACGTGCACCGCGATCTCGCGTAGGAAAATGTCGCCGAATTCGCGCAATTTCCGGTCGCCCACGCCGCTGATGCGCGAAAAATCCTTTTCGTTCGCGGGATAAAACCGCGCCATCTGCCGCAGCGACACATCGGAGAAAATGATGTAAGGCGGCACGGCCCGTTCGTCGGCAAGCTGTTTCCGCAACCCGCGCAATTTTTCAAACAACACCTCGTCGCAGGCAATGTCGCCGGCGCGATGTTTGGCCACTTCGGTCGGTGCCACGGATTTGGTCAACGTGATCTTTTGCCGCGCTTTCAGTGCCGCCCGACCAGCGTCGGTCAGCTCGACGATGTTGAACTTCTCCGCGTTTTGAAACAACAAACCGAGCCGCACGAGTTCGCGGCCAATGGCGCCCCACTCGGTGCGCGAGTGTTCACCGCCGATGCGGTAGGTTGAAAGATGTTGATGGCCGAACTTGCGGATTTTTCCCGTTTCCGCGCCGCAGAGTACCTCGACGACGTGCTGGATGCCGACGCCAAAACCGCTTTGCTCGCGGATGCGATAGACGCACGACAGAAATTTTTGCGCGGCCAGCGTGCCGTCCCAGGTCGCGCGCGGCGCGAGGCAGTTGTCGCAACCGCCGCAGTTCACGGGTTCGGTAGGGCGCGTCACTCCGTGCGCGCTATTGTCCAATGTTGCAAAGTCGGCGCGCACGGAGTGACGCGCCCCACCTTGTCCGACACCATCATTCGGATTAAATTTCTCCCCGAAATACCCCAACAGAAATTCCCGACGGCAGGTCGCAATCTCGGCATAGTGAATCATTTGTTCCAGCTGGGCGCGGGCGATTTCGCGTTCCTGCCGGTTCGGCTTTTCGTCAATGAACCGCATGTACTTGACGCGGTCGCCGGGGCTGAACAACAGCAGACATTCACCGGGCAGACCGTCGCGGCCGGCGCGGCCGGTCTCCTGGTAATAGCCTTCGATGTTCTTCGGCAGGTCATGGTGAATCACAAAGCGGACGTTCGGCTTGTTGATGCCCATGCCGAACGCGATGGTGGCGCAAATGACGCGCGCCTCATCGCGGAGAAACGCCTCCTGATTTTTCGACCGGTCGCCGGCAGTCAGGCCCGCATGATACGGCAGCGCCTTCACGCCGTCGGCGGACAGCCTGGCCGCCAGGCTGTCCGCCGTTTTGCGCGCTTGAACATAAATGATTCCACTTTCATTCGGCCTCGCCTGCACGAATGAAAGAATTTGTTCGTAAGCCCCCGACTTCGCCGCGACGCGGTACGTCAGGTTCGGGCGGTTAAAACTGGCGACGTAGCACGCGGGGTCCTTCAGATGCAACTGCCGGACAATGTCGCCGCGCACGCGTTCGGTGGCCGTGGCCGTGAGCGCCATCATCGGCACGCCGGGGAAAATTCCGCGCAGCGTTTGCAACTGGCGGTATTCCGGGCGGAAGTCGTGTCCCCATTCGCTGATGCAATGGGCTTCGTCAATCGCAAACAGGTTCACGTTCCACTTTTTCAAATCTTCGAGAAAGCCGGACAACATCAACCGCTCCGGCGCGACGTAGAGCAGCCGGAATTCGCCTTGGTGCAAGCCGCGCAGGCGCGGGCGCGATTCGCCGGCGGCGAGGGATGAATTCAAGAATGTTGCCGCCACGCCCGCGGCCTGCAACGCGTCCACCTGGTCCTTCATCAGCGCGATGAGGGGCGAGACGACCACTGTGAGACCGGGTTGCACGAGCGCGGGGAGCTGGAAGCAGAGCGATTTGCCGCCGCCGGTCGGCAGCACGGCGAAAACGTCCCGGCCCGCAAGCGCGTCGCGGATAATTTCCTCCTGCAACGGGCGAAAAGAACTGAAGCCGAAGAATTGTTTCAGTGGCGCGGAGAGTGGATCACGGTGAAGAGTCACAAGTGCAGAATAAAACGCCGTCTCGCGACTGAAAAGTGCAAGTTTTGACACTCAAACACGAGAGCGCCACATAACGGTTCCAAGCTTTTCACAGTCTGAAAATCGAGGTTTTAATGGGTTTTCGGGAGTATGTACTTTACGCAAACAGCCATATAAAGCCTATCAATACATCATGATTTGATGATGTAAAGCAGTTAAAAGATTTTTGAAGATTTTGGTTGCAACCAATACACCACGGGTTTATTGCTTTGTTGCAATGATTAAGACAAAGGCAATTTTGGCGTTGGAGAAAGCTGTGGATGTAAAATACGAAGCGGATAAGGCCGCTATTCGCCACGTCTTGAAATTGTGCCGTCAACATGGGATTTCACCAACAGGCGGCCAATCTCGTCGTTCTGAAACGGACACCCATCCAGTCGCCCAAGGCGCACCTAATGGTGATGGTGTAGAAACCCAAATCCGCGCTGCCATTCTAAAGCAGACCGGCCAATTCGGGTTACAAGACCTGACAAAGATACTGCCCGATGTAAAGCGGAGCACCATTTCTGGGGTTCTTTATCGGGAATCGGGTAAAACAGTGAAGGTCATTATTAAGGGGCAAGGACGGCGGCTTGGGGTATATGAGAAAATGTGAAGATTTTAGCAGGGGCGGCGAGGAAAACGGGATGCCCATTAGCACCCTGCGTGTCAGGCACTCACTCGCCGTTCCCTGCGACCAACTTGGTTGCTCCTAGCTTGGGGCTAGGGTGGCAATCGTAGATGGGTGGCGGGTGGTCAACCGCCCTTCACCCTGCACCCAAATGATACCACCACCACCAGTAAGGTCAACCAATTAAATTTGCGTAAAAGTGAAAGTTTTTGTTGACAGGTTGCATTGCGTAAAGTATAATGTTTATATGAATAAGAAATTGACCAAGCTGAATGAGCGGCCCGAACTGGAAAACTCGGAAATCATCAAGGGAATGCCTGAAGTGTGCGGGAACGAATTGCTGGCGGTCGAATTTTTTGAGGCGCAACGCTGGGGCGATTCTCCGACTTGCCCTCACTGCCAGAGTAAGGACGTTTATAAGATGCTCGACCGCGACGGCACGCGCAATAAGCGTTATCTGTGGCGTTGCCGTAAATGTTCACAGCAATACACAGTTCGTTTTGGAACCATCTATGAGGAAACTCGACTGCCATTGCGCCACTGGGCATTCGCCTTTTGGCGTGCCTGTTCATCTAAAAAAGGTGTGAGCGCGCTGGAGATTAAGCGTATATGTCAAATCTCCTACAAGTCAGCCCTGTTCCTGATGCACCGCATCCGTTTTGCGATGGCTGATGATGGCTCCAAAGGGCCAAAACTATTTGGAACCTTGGAAGTTGATGAAACATACGTTGGCGGATACCGCCCCGGCAAGAGCGGCTGCAGCCCGAAGGACAAGACACCTGTCGTCGCTATGGTAAGGCGCGGAGGCGAAGTCCGCACAGAGGTTGTTCCAAATGTGACCCATAAAAACGTTGCCAAGTTTGTTCGTCAGAACATCGCTAAGGGTTCAGTGGTCAACACCGACCAAGCCCGGATGTACAAATCAGTCCTGTATCCGATTGTAAAATTCAGTGATGGAAAACATCACGCGGTTAATCATAGCCGCAAGGAATATGCCCGCCTCAATCTCGACGGCTCGGTTGCTCACGTGAATCATTGCGAAAGTTTCTTTTCACTTTTGAAGCGCGGTTTGATGGGGACATTCCATTGCGTCAGCAAGGAGCATCTGCACCGTTACTGCGATGAGTTTGCCTTCCGTTGGAATACACGCCAGCTAAACGATGGCGACCGCCTTGTTGCCGCGATTAAAAATGGCGAAGGCAAAAGGCTTGTTTACGCCGAAGCCAAAGCAGCGTAAAATCTAGGCGGAAATGAAATCCTCACAAAAGAAGCCTATGCGTGCCAAGGATGAACCTTCACGCGGCCCAATGCCGGAGAGGCTTAAAATAAATGGGAACTGGAAGGCTGCGATCAAAACATCTTTCCAAAAGAAACAGCCAAAGGATGGCTGGCCAAAACCATAGAACTTCATTGTTCTAGTTCTGGCAATATGTCGCGCAACTTCAAAATTCGATATGCTCTTGGCGCACCAGCTACTGTTTGGACATTAACATCAACTACGTAATTTAATTTGAATGGACTTTCGGTTTGCCCTTTAACTCTTTGGGCGTCCATATCTGACAACCAAAAAACGGGGAGCTCTTTAGGGAAAATGCTTTCAATAATTCCCAAGTCGGGTGAGGTCTTGCCATCCTTTTTAGTTTTTCTTTGGTGCATTTGAGGCATGTGCATCAACACCATTTTATAATCCGCCATTTCTTTAAATTGGCCTTCCTCAATTTGCTTAATGGCTCCCTGTTGGGCGGCAACTAGCTCAGGCGTGTCAAAGGAGAGGTCAACAATCCGTTTTGTGCTATCTTTCCCAACATGTTCCACTACAGAGAGGTTCAACCTTCCTCTTTTACGCTTTGTAACGGGAGCCAAAACTTGTGTCCAGTCAATGCAGTCCCTTTTTTGAAATTTCCACCATTCCCATTTTTGCGGCGTTAATTCTCCCGTGAAATAGTTGATCGCGGATCTGAAATACGTGGAAAATTCCTTGTAAATTTTGCCATATTCTATGGCGTGGTGTAAAACCGGAAGCGTGGTTTGGGCATAGGCGGCAAGCTCCGTGATGATGCAATTCGACTCAATCTTGGTGACGTAAAGCTTAATTTTGTCATTCAGGTCGTCATCTGTGTTTTTACCGTTCCTAGTTTTCCATTCAACAAATCGTTGATATTGATTTCCGAAGGAACCAAGGGACAGGGTTAAGTCAACAAGCTCGATTGGCTCCTCAACGTCAAATTGAAGACTCATTCTGGCATCACTTATCATGCCGGCAGTATAATCAGAATTTGTGGGGATTAAAATAGGAATCATAACAACCTTTAACTAATCCTTTGGCTCGTGGAATTTGCGTAAAGTACATACTCCCGTGGGTTTTCCACCACCACAACATATCCGGTTGACAGGCAATCGCCTGCCCAACTAATGGTGTTTTTTGCCAAAAAATTCCGGAATTTGTCATTGTGCAAAACCGGTGGTTTTCTTATAATTTTTGCACTGAATTTTGGTGCTCAAAAACGAGCTTTCTGAATTTATTTATGTCCAAAAAAGCTGAAGTGGCCGAGCTGGAAAACAAGCCGACAACCGGTGCGGTGGAGAAATATGACGCATCCAAAATTGACAAACTGGAAGGACTGGAGGCGGTACGCAAGCGGCCCGGCATGTATATCGGCGACCCCGATGAACGCGGCCTGCACCACAGTGTGTTTGAGGTGCTCGACAACTCGATTGACGAACACCTGGCCGGTTATTGCAACAAAATCGAGGTAACCATCCACGTGGATGGCTCGGTGTCGATCCGGGATGACGGCCGTGGTATTCCCGTGGACATGCACCCGAAGTGGAAGATGCCCGCCGTCGAACTGGTGCTGACCAATCTGCACGCCGGCGGCAAATTCGGCCAGGGCGCCTATAAATACTCCGGCGGCTTGCACGGTGTCGGCGCGAAATGCGTCAACGCGCTTTCCGACTGGTTCCGGGTCGAGGTCTCGCGCGATGAAAAAGTTTATTCGATGGAATTCGAGCGCGGCAAAACGACCCAGAAACTCGAAGTCATCGGCAAATCGAAAAAAACCGGGACCCTGATCACGTTCAAACCCGACCCGACGATTTTCACCATCACCGTCGAGTTCAAGTTCGACATTCTGGCCAACCGCCTCCGCGAGCTGGCGTTTTTGAATCCGGGCATCGAGATCGTGCTCAAGGACGAGCGGGACGAAAAAACTGAAACGTTTTTCTATCGCGACGGCATTGAACAATTCGTCCGCCAACTGGGCCGCAGCAAGCAGCCGTTGCATCCCAAACCCATCGCGATCTCCGGCAAACGGCAAAGCAAAATTGAAGGCAAGGACGAGGACGTTTTTGTGGATTGCGTGTTGCAATACACGGACAGTTACAGCGACCAGATCCTCTGCTTTGCCAACTCCATTTCCAACACGGATGGCGGCACCCATTTGACCGGCTTTCGCTCGGCGCTGACCCGCGCCATCAATCAATACGCAAAGCAAAACAACCTGCTGAAGGAAAAGGACCCGACGATTTCCGGCGATGACGTGCGGGAAGGATTGGTCTGCGTGTTGAGCGTGAAACTGCCGAACCCACGCTTCGAGTCACAGACCAAGGTGAAGCTGGTGAACACGGAAATTGACGGCATCGTTTCGTCCGTCGTTTACGACGGGCTGATGACGCATTTCGACGCCAACCCCGGCGTCGCCAAGAAAATCATCGAGAAAGGTTTGTTGGCCGCCCGGGCGCGCGAGGCCGCCCGCAAGGCGCGCGAGACCGTGCGCAAAGGGGCGCTGACCGGCGGCGGCCTGCCGGGCAAGCTGGCCGACTGTTCCGACCGCGACCCGGCGAACACCGAGTTGTTCATCGTCGAGGGTGACTCCGCCGGCGGCTCGGCCAAACAGGGCCGCGACCGGAAATTTCAGGCCATCCTGCCAATTCGCGGCAAACTCATCAACGTCGAGAAGGCGCGGCTGGACAAGGTGCTTCAGAACAACGAAATCCGCACCATGATCACCGCCGTCGGCACGGGCATCGGCGATGGTGAAGGGGAAGGCGCGTTCAATCTCGAAAAACTCCGTTACCACAAGGTCATCATCATGACCGATGCCGACGTGGACGGCTCGCATATCCGCACCCTGCTGCTGACGTTTTTCTACCGGCAGATGCCGGCGCTGGTCAAACAGGGTTTCGTTTACATTGCGCAGCCGCCGCTTTACCAGATCGCGCGCAAGAAACGCGTGGAATACGTGGATGACGACGCGCGGCTCAACAAAATCCTGATCGAACTGGGCACGGAAGAAGTGCGGCTCAAGAACCTTTCTGACAAGAAGGAATTGTCGCAAAAGCAACTGGCGGAAATCCTGGAACTGCTCGAGTCGCTGGACAAATACGCCAACGTCCTGAAACGCCATGGCGGCGACTTTGCGGAATACGTCGAGCACCGCCAGAAAAAGACCGGCGACCTGCCGCGGCATCTCGTCAAGGTGCGCGAAGGCAACGACGAAACGGTCCATTACTTCCACACCGAGGAGGAATTGGCCCAGTTTGGCGCGAAGAACGCCGACCTGAAACTGTTTGGCGGCGAAGAGGAAGGCGACACCACCGCGTTTATCGAAAAATCGAAGAATGGTTCGACGCGGCGGGCGCGGCACGTGGAATTGCATGAGAGCAAGGCCATTGTGGAACTGTTGTCCAAGCTCGACAAGAAGGGCTTCAGCGTTGAACACTACGCCGGCCAGGACCAGCCGCTGTTTGAGATCCGCGAAGGTGAAGGCGACCGGGAAACCGTCAAACCGCTGTTCTCCATCCCGGAAATTCTGGCGGCCGTCAAGGAAATCGGCCGGCGCGGCCTTTCCATCAAGCGGTTCAAAGGTCTTGGTGAAATGAATGCGCGGGAATTGTTCGACACGACCATGGACCCGGCCAAACGCAAGCTGCTGCGCGTGGATCTCACCGACGCCGTCGAGGCCGAGGAAATGTTCACGAAGCTGATGGGCGAGGAAGTGGAACCGCGCCGCCAGTTCATCGAGGACAACGCGCTCAACGTGCGGAACCTGGACATCTGATTTCGTTAAATTTCGTTTGCGGGAAATATTATGGCTGACTCCAAACCATCCAGTGATTTGCCGGTGACCAACACGCCGTTGTTCGCCTCGGGCGAAAAAATCGCCAAGGTCAATGTGGCCGAGGAAATCAAGAACTCGTTCCTTGATTACTCAATGTCCGTGATCATTTCGCGCGCCCTGCCCGATGCGCGCGACGGCCTCAAGCCCTCGCAACGCCGCATCCTGCTGGCGATGCATGACCTTTCGCTGTTTCCCAACCGCCAGCACCGCAAGTGCGCCAAGATTTGCGGTGACACCAGCGGCAATTACCATCCGCATGGCGAAGCGGTGATTTATCCGACGCTCGTGCACATGGCGCAGCCGTGGGCGATGCGCGAACGGCTGGTGGATGGACAGGGCAACTTCGGCTCCGTTGAAGGCGACCCGCCCGCCGCCATGCGTTATACCGAGGCGCGCATGACCCATCTCGGCGCCGCGCTGATGGAGGACATGGACCAGGACACGGTGGATTTCGTCCCCAACTACGACGAAACCCGCACCGAGCCGACAGTTTTCCCTGCCGCGTTTCCGAACCTGCTGGTCAACGGCGGCACGGGCATCGCCGTCGGCATGGCCACGAACATTGCGCCGCACAACCTCGGTGAAATCGTCGATGGCATCTGCGCGCAAATCGACGATCCGGACATCACCGTCAAGGGTCTGATGAAATTCATCAAGGGCCCGGATTTCCCGACCGGTTGCATGGTGTGCGGGCTGGAAGTCATTAAGGAATATTTCACCACCGGCCGCGGCAGCATCAAGGTCCGCGGCAAGGTTGGCATCGAGCAACTCAAGGGCGGGCGCGAGCAAATTGTCATCACGGAAATCCCCTACAACGTCAATCGCGCCGTGCTCGTCGAGCGTGTCGCCGAACTCGTGAATGAGAAAACGACGGGCTTCACCGACATCACGGCCATCCGTGATGAATCGGACGAGAACACCCGCGTGGTCGTCGAACTCAAGCGCGACGCCATCGCCAAGGTGGTCATCAACAACCTGTACAAGCAGACGGCGCTGGAAACGAGTTTCGCGGTCAACATGCTGGCCATCGACCATGGCCGGCCCAAGACGCTGGGGCTCAAGGAACTCATCAATTGCTACATCGAGCACCGGCGGGAAGTCATTTTGCGCCGCACGCGGTTTCAATTGCAAAAGGCCGAGGAACGCGCGGAAATCCTGGAAGGCTACCTCTGCGCGCTGGCCAATCTCGATGAATTCATCCGCATCATCCGCGGCAGCAAAAACCGTGACGAGGCCCGCATCAAGCTGCTCGCGTTCGAGTGGACGCAAAAACAGGTTGAACGCTGGGGCATTTTGATCCGGAGCGAGGAACGCCTGACCAAGGGCCGTTACGCGCTGACCGAACGGCAGGTGGACGCCATCCTGGAATTGCGCCTTTACCAGTTGACCGGGCTGGAAATTGACAAGGTGGAGGGCGAATACAAGGAACTGCTCGAGCGCATCAAGGATTTGATGGACATCCTGGCGAAGGAAGCGCGCGTGCTTTCGATCATCAAGGCCGAATTGAAGGTCATCAAGGAAAAATACGCGACCCCGCGTCTGACCGACCTCGTGCCCGATGAAGGCGAAATCAACATCGAAGACCTCATTGCCAACGAAGGCGTCATCATCACGCTCACGCACAACGGCCTGATCAAGCGCACGAACGTCAGTTCGTATCGCGCCCAGCGGCGCGGCGGCAAGGGCGTCATCGGCATGACGACCCGGGAAGGCGCGCCCGACGAGGACAAGGATTTCATCGAGCATCTGTTCACCGCCAGCACGCACGATTACCTGATGTTCTTCACGAACACGGGCCGCGTTTATGTCGAGCGCGTGCACGAAATTCCGGACATGGGCCGGGCCGCCAAGGGCCGGAGCATTGCCAATCTGCTGGAATTAAAGGCGGGCGAGACCATCGCGGCATTGATTCGGGTGCTCTCCAAGACCAACGCGAACAAGGAAGATGTGACGTGGGAGCAGCCGGGCTTTGTGCTCTTCTCCACCAAACAAGGCACGGTCAAGAAAACCGAGCTGAAGGATTTCGGGAACGTCCGCAAAGGCGGCATCATTGCCATTGGCATTGATCCGGGCGACACGTTGATTGATGTCAAGCTGACAACCGGCCAGAACGAGGTCGTGCTCATCACCCACGACGGCATGAGCATCCGCTTCAACGAAGAAGACGCCCGCCCGATGGGCCGGCCCGCCGGCGGCGTGCGCGGCATCAATCTGTCCAAGGGCGACGAAGTCGTCGCGCTGGCCATAGTCGTGCCGGACGCCAAATTGCTGGTCGCCGGTGAACACGGCATTGGCAAACGCACGGATTTTGAGGAATACCGCCAGCAATCCCGCGGCGGCAAGGGCATCATTACGATGAAGACCACCGACAAGACCGGCGGCGTGGTGGGTGCGCTGACCGTGCGCGACAACGACGAAATCATGCTCATCACTTTTAAAGGCCAGATGGTCCGCATTTCCGTCAACGGCATCCGCGAAGCCGGCCGCAATACGCAGGGCGTGAAATTGGTCGGGCTGGACCCCGGCGACAAACTTCAAGCCATCGCGCAGGTCATCGGCGAGGACAAGGAAGATGCCGCCAGTGAAGCCGGGCCGGAAAAATAATTTTTCCTTGAACGGGGCTTGCCTGTTTGCGGTCTTGAGTTAGAATGTTCACATCCGGTTTGTTTCGGAGGTTGCAAGAAGTCATTTCTTCTGCCGATCGGTTCCTCGTTCGACTTAAATTGTCGGCAAGAAGAACAATGAAAAAACAGATCCTGAGTGTATGGGTTCTGGTCGTTTTGACCGCGTTTGGTCGCGCCCGCGGGGCGAATCAAACCGGCGTGGCACCAGGCGACAACCCGTTTGAAGATAATACCGAAGCCCTGACGCTTTTGGCGACGGCAGCCGATGCCGGTGCCGGCACACCCGGTGCCGTGGTTTCGACCAATATCGTCACAACCCACAAGCCGGCCTGGGACGCCACGGTTGCGTTCGGCCTCACGGCCACCGCCGGCAACAGCGACAGCGCGCTGGTCACGGGCAACTTTCTAACGCACCGGAAAACGCCATTGGACGAATGGACCCTGGGCGCCGATGCCGCCTACGGTGAAGTGGCTTCCGTCAAGAACAACGAAACCCTGCACGGCTTTGTCCAATACAATCACCTGTTCAACGAACGCTGGTACGGTTTCTTGCGTACCGACGGGTTGCACGATGGCATCGCGGACGTCGTCTACCGGCTGACGCTCAGCACGGGCGCCGGCTATTACTTCATCAAAGACAAGCAAACGTCGCTGGCCGGTGAATGCGGCCCGGCGGTCCTGTATGAAAAACTGGACGACGAGTACCACACCTACCCGGTCTTGCGCCTGGCCGAGCGCTACGAACATAAATTCGACCACCATGCGCGGGTCTGGCAAAATGTGGAGTTTCTGCCTCCGGCCGACAGTCCGCGGAATTTTCTCGTCAACGCCGTGATTGGCGTGGAGACCACCCTCACCCGGCAACTCAGCTTGCAAACCTTTGTCCAGGACAGTTATGCCAACGAGCCCGCGCCGGGATTCAAGGACAACGACGTGAAACTGGTCAGTGCCCTGGCCTATAAATTTTAAGGCGCGATTCGCTCCAGTTTCCACAAACCATCGGGCTGCCGCGTGTAGCGAAAACGGTCGTGCAACCGGCTGGGCCGGCCCTGCCAAAATTCAATCCAATCGGGTTTCAAAACAAATCCGCCCCAACTCGGCGGCAACGGCACGTCGTCACCCGGAAAACGAGCCGCCGCCTCGTTCCATTTCTTTTCCAGGGCCGCGCGATCGGCAACCACGTCATATTGATTTGACGCCCAGGCTGCCAGCCGGCTGCCGCGGGGTCGGCTCTTGAAATACGCCTCCGAGGCTTCGCGCGACAATTTGTCCACCGTGCCCCCGACACAAACCTGCCGTTCCAAATCCACCCAATAGAACGTCAGCGCTGCGTGGGGATTGCCGGCCAGGTCGCGGCCCTTGCGGCTTTCGTAATTCGTGTAAAAAACAAACCCGCGCTCGTCCGCGCCCTTGAGCAACACCGTGCGCGCCGAAGGCCGGCCCGCCAAGTCGACGGTGGCCAGCATCATCGCGGTCGGGTCCGCCGGGGCGTGACCGAGAATGGCGTGCCAGAGTTTGAACAGGGCGATGCCGATTTTACGCCAGCGGCCGCCGGACGATTCGCCCGCCGCCGCCGCAAACCATTTTTGAAACTGCGCCACCGGGTTCGCCTCCAGATCCGCGCGTCGCAAGCTGCCCTGCGAGTATTCCCGTCTGATGTCCGCCATCGCCATAATCGCGCGAACCTTACAATGCCCATGCCATCCTGTCCACGATTCTGAATATCTGTAGTCGGCGCTGGCGGGTGAAGGCTTGGAGTGCAAACCCACTGTAGGACAGGCGTCGCGCCTGTCTCCAACTTTTAATCTACGCCTTAAGGCGGGTCTTGATTTTAGCCAAACAGAGATCCGTTTGATGGGTGAAAATCAAAATTGGAGACAGGCGCGACGCCTCTCCCACGTTACGCTGGTCTTCCTGAAATTTCCAGCATCCGCTCAATCGGCAACCGGGCGCGTTTCAGGATTTCCGCCGGCAATTCGACGCGCGGCGCCAGCCGCTTCATGCAATCCCGCACCTTTTCCAGCGTGTTCATCTTCATATACTTGCACTCGCTGCACCGGCAATGGTCCGACGGCAGCCGCATCACGTCAAATACCGGCGCGCACAAAAATTCCTTGCCCGGACATTCTTTCTGCATCCGATGGATGATGCCCGATTCCGTTACGACCACGAACCGTTTGGCCGGGTCCGATTTACAGTAGGAAATCATCTTCTCCGTCGAGCAAACCGCGTCGGCCAGGTCGCGCACCTCGCGCAGGCTTTCCGGATGGACCACGACTTTGGCATCCGGAAATTTCTCACGCAAACGCAGCACCTGCTCGCGCCGGAACTTGACGTGCGCGTAACAGTTCCCCTGCCACAACGTCATCGGGCGGCCCGTCTGTTCCATCACCCATTGGCCCAGGTTTTCATCCGGGACGAACAGAATGTCTTTGTCCTTCGGCGCGGCCTGGACGATTTTCACCGCGTTGCCGCTGGTGCAAATCACGTCGGTCAGGGCCTTCACCGCCGCGCTGCAATTGATGTAGGCAATCGTCCAGAAATTTGGATTCGTGGCCTGCAATTCGGCCAGTTTGCCGGCGGGACAACTCTCCTCCAGCGAACAGCCCGCGTCCTTGTCCGGCAGCACGACAATCTTGTTCGGGTTCAAGATCTTCGCCGTCTCGGCCATGAAATGCACGCCGCAGAACACAATGACGTCCGCGCTGGTTTTCGCCGCCTGCTGCGACAAACCGAGTGAATCACCGACATAATCCGCCACGTCCTGGATTTCCGGCACCTGATAATTGTGGGCGAGAATGACCGCGTTGAGCTGCTTTTTGAGTGCAAAAATCTCCTTCGCCAGCGGCTCGAACCGGGCATGCGGCATCGCCGGGCGGACCTGCAGGTCGTCGAGCGCCGGCAGCGACGTTTCAGCAACATCAATCATGGTAAAAAGTTACCGCCGTTTGTCGCGAGCGTCAATGAAGGCAAATCAACTTAACCACGGATGGACACGGCTTCCCGCCATTCGTTGAGTCTGGTTCTGGCCAGTTGGATTTGTTCCGGGCTGAAAGCGGCATTTGCCTCGATCTGTTGGACGATTTTTTCGGCCCGCCTGACATTGCCGCAATGCTGGCCATGCACTTCGGCCAGCTTCAGCCATAAGTCAAAATTCTGCGGCTGTTCCTTGATTTTTTGTTCCAGAATTTCAATGGCGGTGCCGAAATATCGGCGGGCCACCAGTTCGTCGATGGATTCAGGTTGAACTTCAACGACCGACTTTTTCGGTGTCGGGTTGCTCCATTCATCGATGGAACGGCGGGCAAATTCGATCGGCGCGGATGGAACCCGGGGTTGCTGTTCGAGGGACCGGAGCACCTCGCAGGCCTTGTCACTGCGATGCAGATCCTGGGCATAAAGCCGCATCAACATGAGGGCCGCATCCACATTGGACGGATTCTCCACCAGCAACGAATTGAGCAGGGCTTCCGCTTCATTCAATTTCCCCTGACAACGCAGGTGATCCGCTTCGGTCAGTGGCCTGGTTTTTTTAACATTGTCCGGCTTGACGCCGAGATGTTCCAACATGGTTTCCAACGTGAGGATATTGACGTCCCCGGATTCCTTGAGCTTTTGGCACAGTTCAATGGCCTCTTCCTTCCGGCCATCCTGGATCAGGCCGGCAATCGCATCCAGATCATGACGGCCCGGGTGCGGATCAAACTCCCGGTGGTTCCCGGGATCAATCAGCCAGTGAAACCCCTCGGAAACCAATTCACTGATACAGCCACACCAGAGTACGACGAGCGGCAGCATAATAAACAAATACAAGATTCCGCTCCCCGAATCATTGTAACGCCAGTATCGCCACAAATTCCAAAAGGCCAGTTCCACCAGGAACAGGGTTATACCGCAGCGTATGGTCCGGCGAATAAAATCTTCCCGTTCATTCGCGCCGGTCAATTTTGCGTCATATCCGCTCAACCACCAGGACGCCAGGGTGGCGAACGCCAGCACCGCAAAGTTGGTAAGGAAAAAGAACATGATACGCGTCGTTGACGAAAAACCTGGCAACTTAAATCATAACACCATCAATCGGCAAAAAACCGGCGTTCTTCAATCTTGAGAACCTTCCATTCGCCTGCAGCAAGTGTGCCAAGTTTCAACCCGCCAATCCGCACGCGCAGCAGGCGTAACGTCGGATGGCCGATGGCGGCGGTCATGCGGCGTACCTGGCGGTTTTTGCCTTCAACCAGTTCCAGGCCAATCCAGCAGGTTGGCACGGTCTTGCGGAAGCGAATCGGCGGTTCGCGCGGCGGGATTTTGATAAGCGTAGCCGCGGACGTCAGTCCGCTCTGACTGTTTGAATTTTGGAGCCGACCCACGCCGGCTGCTGCATCCGATATTTCCGGTTGCGGCTCCAAAATCCAAGCCCGACACGGCAGGGTTTTCCGGCCTTGGATGGAAACGCCGCGTTCCATTTTTTTCAACGCTTCCGGCGACGGGACGCGTTCCACCTGCGCCCAATATTCGCGTTCGTGCGCATGGGACGGATGCAGCAGGCGTTCGTTCCATTCCGGTTCATCGCCCAGGAGCAGCAAGCCCTCGGAATCCGCGTCGAGCCGGCCAATCGGATAAACGCCTTTGGGAAAACCAAATTCCGCCAGGGTGCGGTTCGCCGACCCGTCACCGGTAAACTGCGACAGCACGCCGAAGGGTTTGTGGAACGCGATTAACATGGCGAGCAGATTTTTAACCACATGGAACGCAAAGAACACAAAGAACTGCTTCCAAAATCCACTTCATCGTTCCGGAGCCGGCGTGCAAAAGTTTTCGTGTATTTCGTGTATTTCGCGGTTAAAATTCGCGTGTGATTCGCAACATCATCTTCGACTGGTCGGGCACGCTCGTGGACAATCTGCCCGCCGTCTGGAAAGCGACCAATTTTGTGCTCAATCAGGCTGACCGCCCGGAGATGTCGCTGGAGGAGTTTCGCGCGGAATTTTCCCTGCCGTTCACGGATTTTTACCACCGGCACACGCCGCACGTACCGCTGCCACAACTGGAAGACTGGTTCCACAGCCATTACCGTGAAATCCAGGATTCGGTTCTGGAACTGCCGTACGCGCGTGATTTTCTTGAATTTTGCCGCGCCCGCCACCTGCGCACGTTCGTACTGAGCACCATCCACCGCGACCATTTTTTGATCCAGAGCCGCGTGACCGGTTTCGACGCCTTCCTCGACCGGCCTTACACCGACGTTTTGGACAAGCGAACCAAAATCCACGACCTCCTTGCCGAAAACCGGCTCGTCCCGGACGAAACGCTGTTCATCGGCGACATGCAGCACGATATCGAGACTGCACATCATGGCGGCATTCATTCCTGCGCCGTGCTCACCGGCTACAACACGCTGGAGCAGTTGCGCGAGGTGAAGCCGGACCTGATCGTTGAACATCTCGGTGAATTGCGCCGGGTGCTGGAACAAAACGATTTGCGCCTGAGGCCGGAGACGGAACAGTTCGAGGAACTTCATCCGCCGCTGGCCACCGTCGGCGCGCTCATTTTCAACGACGCGGGCGAGGTGCTGATGATCCGCACGCACAAATGGTCGAATCTCTGGGGCATTCCCGGCGGCAAAATCAAATGGGGTGAACCGTCCGTGGACGCGCTCCGCCGTGAAATCAAGGAGGAAACCGGGCTCGACGTCGTGGACATCGAGTTCGTGCTGGTGCAGGACTGCATCCACTCAAGGGAATTTTATCGAGATGCCCATTTCGTATTGCTGAACTACACCTGCCGCTGCGCCGGCAAACCGCAAGTGAAACTCAACGACGAGGCGCGCGAATCCCGCTGGGTCACGACCAACAAGGCGTTGAAAATGCCGCTGAATACGCCGACGCGGATTTTGCTGGAAACGGCGATGGATCAAAAAGGTGGGGCGCGTCCTCCGCAACGCGCCGCCAAATACAAAAAAAGCGAGAATGTCTAAAATCTCCATCGCGGACCTGGAAGTCTTTTATCGCGTTGGCGTGCCCGAGGCGGAACGCGTCAAGCCCCAACGTTTGTTGCTGACGGTGGAGCTGGATTTCGACTTTTCGGCGGCGGCGGCGAGCGATGACATCGGTGACACGATTGATTATTTCGCCGTCAGCCAGCGGCTCTTGAAATTCGGTGATGGGCGCGAGTGGAAACTGATCGAGAAACTGGCCGCCGACATCGCCGACCTGGTTCTGGCCGAGTTCAAGCCACCCAGCGTCACGGTTGAGGTCAAAAAATTTCCGATTCCGCAGGCGCGGCATGTATGTGTCACCGTCACCAAAAAATTGTAGCAGCCGACGCAAGTCGGCTCTGATTTATCGAATGAAAAGAATGAGCGAACTCATCCCGCCCTGCGGGGCTGCTACGGAAATTTAAAATTCTTTCCGTCCATCGTCCGCAGCTCCCAACCGTCCGGTCGCGCAAGAATGGTCACCGCCCCGGCCGTGCGCGTGTAAATCACCGGAACATTTCGTCCCGCCAGCCGTTCCTTTAATTCAGAACCGGCGCGCCGGGTCGCGGGAAACTCCGAGTCGGCAACCACAATCACCCTGGGCCGAATCGCATCCAGCAGTTCGTCGCCCAACGGTTCACCTTCATTCGGCAGGCCGGCAATCACGACGTCCGCGCGCAAATCGTTGGTGCGCGCGAGCAAGGCGCTTTGACCATCGCGCCCCAGGTCGGACAGCAGCAGGATCTTCGCGGTCGAATAATCGCCGAGCAAGACCAGCGCGCTGTCGTCCGCACGCGGAAAATCATCCCCGGCACCCGGATGCAGGACCTGCCAGCAGCCGACCGTACTGCCGCCGTTGAAAATTTTGTGCCGGGCCGGCGGCCGTTCAAATTCGGCGACGATTTCGCGGTAAGCGGCGGAGCGAAATTTCGCGGGGCTGGTCCACAGTTCGCCGACACCGAAGAGCTGGTCAAGTTGTTCCGCGCCGCCGACATTTTTCAAATCGCCGTGCGTCAGCACGAGTTGCCGAACGTGATTCACGCCCTGTCCTCGGAGAAAGGGTTTGAGCGTGAACCCGACGGCATGGTCATTGCCGCAATCCACCAGCCAGTCGTTTTTTCGGCCCGGTGCGTCCACAAACACCGAATGCCCACAGTTGAGCGGCAGGACCGTCAGTTTGATTTCGTCGCGCGTGGTGTGCCAGTGCCAGGCGTAACCGGCGACGATAAGCATCAACGTCGCCGCGCTCCAGATTCTTCGTTGGGGCGCCCAGAGCCAGCCGCTGAGGACGCCGACGAGCACGGCGTAATAAATTCCGATGTCCAACCATGACGGTTCGGGCACGTAGCAGAAGGCACCTGGAATTTTGGTGGAAATTTCGCTGACCCACGTCATGGCGACCATGAAAAACCAGGCGCTGTGGTTGAACAATGCCGTCACCCACGGCAGCCACGTGCCGCAGAGGAGCGCGCCGAGGTTGCTCATCAGGGCCAGCGTACCGAGCGGCACGGCGATGATATTGGCCGGCGTCGATACCGGGCTGAACAGGTGAAAGTATTTGGCCGCGAGTGGAATGGAACCGGCCCAGGCCGCAAACGAAAGCGCGCAATAACGTCCCAGCACCCGCAGGGCGGCCGTGAGCGCGCGCCGCCAGCGCGGAAGCAATTCGGCCGGCACCAGCGGGTCGTGCCGCAGCATCCGGTCAACCAGCCGGTTCAGCGGCGGCAGCAGCAACGCGATGATGAGCACGACAAAAAACGAAAGCTGGAAGCTGGCTTCAAAAAGCTGGCGCGGTTCCCACAACAGAATGATAAACGCCGCGGCCGCGAGCGAATTAATGGTGTCACCCGGCCGTTTCAACGCCCAGCCGCCGAGCACAATGGTCATCATCACCGAGGCGCGAATGGCCGAGGATTCCCAGCCGGTGGCCGCGGTGTAAAACAAGATGAGCGGGATGGCGACGAGGCCGCACCAGCCACGCGAAACCTGGAGCACGCGGAGCAGCGCCACGAGCATTCCGGAAATCAGCGCGATGCGCAGGCCGTCGATGGCAAACAGGTGCATGGTGCCGGCGCGCAGGAATGGTTCGCTGATGTCATCGGTGAACGCCGTCCGCCAGCCGAGCGTCATGGCCCAAAGCAATCGCAGGGGCTCATCTTCCACCGGCAGACCCAGCGCCAGCGTCTTTTTCGACCAGTTCAAAAACCGGTCGGTCAAGGGTGGATTCATCAGCAACGTCGGCCGCAACTGCCAGTCGTTGGTGGAATCGGCCTTGAGTTGATAATAAATCCCGCGGGTTTCAAGGTAGTTGCGGTAATCAAACAGTCCTTCGGCCAACGGCGGCGGGGGCCGGCCAATGACGCCGGTGATTTCCACCGGCTGCCCGGCAAAGAAATTGGCGGGGAGCGTGCCGGGCGTGGCGACCATGATTTCGCCGGCGGCCGGCTGCCAGTTTTCTCCCCGGCGCAATTCCGTCACCCGGACCCGGGCAAGGGTGTTTTCAGTTTGCTGGTCTTCACGTTCGACGATTTTGACGCGCGGCGTCTCCGGCAAACAGCCGCGCACGGCCACGATGGCGGTGTCGTTGCCGAGCACGGTGCGCAGGTCGTCCGGCGAAACGACGGCGGTGCGAACGGCCAGGTTCGTCCAACCCACCAGCACCACCAGCGGCCAGATCGGCCACGGGCGGAGCTTTTTGAGGACGAGAACGAGGACGAGGGCGAAAAATGAGGCGGTCAACAGCGCGCCGAGCGGCAGGTGAACGATTTCGGCGAGCAGCAACCCGATGACGTAGCCCGAAACGACAGCGATGAGCGGACGTTTCACAAGGCGAGTTTACCAGTGTTTCCGCCAGCGGCCAACCATCCAAATCGCGAACAAACCCAGCGCACCGCCGAGCGTATCAATCATCACGTCATGCACGGCGGGCGTGCGCGTCGGCACAAAAATTTGATGAAATTCGTCGCTCGCCGCGAAAAGCGCCACGACCAGCAGCGTAAGCCGCGCTTCCCGCCAGTTCCACGGACGCGGATCGTATTTTGAAGGCCGGTGGAACGCGCGCCAGAGCAGCATCGCAAACACGGAATATTCGGCAACGTGCGCACATTTGCGGGCAATGAAAACGACCCGGTCAACGGTGTTCGCCGAAATATGCGGAAACAACCAATACAACAGCGGCGCGATGAGCCGCGACGAATGTTCGTAGGAATGTGAATCGCTGGAGGCCGTGAAAATCACCGCCATCCACACCACCGGCCAAAGCCAGTATTTCAGGAACGGACGAATGTTTGCCACGCCAAATCAAATCGAATCCGGCGCCGCGGGGCAATTAGAATGTAATTGCATTTGCCAATCGGCGGCGCTTTTGGCACAGAAATGCGCCACTGGAAATATTCTGCCGCGCCCGAACCTGGCCGGCAGGTCGAATTTATGCTCAAACTGGGCGTCAACATTGATCACGTCGCCACGCTCCGCGAAGCGCGCTATCGCGGGCGCGGATTCGGCGAGCCGGATCCCGTCGAGGCGGCGCGGATTTGCGAAGCTGCCGGCGCGCACGGCATCACCGCGCACCTGCGCGAAGACCGCCGGCACATCCAGGATCGCGACATCTGGGAACTGCGCGAAAAAATTGAAACGCGGCTGAATCTGGAAATGGCCAACGTCCCGGAAATCGTCGGCATCGCGCTGAAAGTGAGACCGGCCATCGTCTGCATCGTGCCCGAACGCCGGCTGGAAGTGACCACCGAAGGCGGCCTCGATGTAGTCGCGGCCGAAAAGTCCTTGACCGAGACACGCATGAAAATGAACGATGCGGGCGTTGAGGTGAGTCTGTTCATTTCGCCGGATGAAAAACAAATCGAGGCGAGCGCCCGCGCCGGCAGCCAGTTTGTGGAATTGCACACCGGCCAGTTCGCGGAGGAATTCTTGCTGGGAGCGCCGGCTTCCAGCCGGCGTGTTCCCCGCGACCAGTCACCGCAACTCGCCGGCAAGATGCCGGCGCTCCCGGAATTACAGCGCCTCATGGCCGGCGCGGAGCAGGCGCACGCGCTTGGGTTGAAGGTGAACGCCGGGCATGGATTGAACTACGAAAATCTGCCGGCGCTTTTCCAGGTGCCGCATCTGGTGGAATTGAACATCGGCCACAGCCTCGTCAGCCGGGCGGTCATGGTGGGATTGGAAAGCGCCGTCAAAGACATGCTGCGGTTGATGAAAAATTACCCGGGGTGAGGACCGGAGAACAGCCGCCTTCGCTCTGCCGAGTTTCCTTGCGCGTCCACCGTAAATCATAAATCGTCAATCGCAAATGATCCTGGGCACCGGCATTGACATCATCGAAGTGGGCCGCATTGCCTCGTCGTACGAAAAGTTCGGCGAGCGATTCGTGAACCGGATTTTGTTGCCGGACGAAATCGCCTACTGTCTCTCGCACAAGAACCCGGCGCCGTTCCTCGCGGCGCGGTTTGCGGCCAAGGAGGCGATTTCCAAGGCCTTCGGCACCGGCATCGGCGCGGCCCTCGGCTGGCAGGACATGGAAATCCGGCGCAAGGCATCCGGCGAGCCGTTTGTGGTGCTGCATGGTAAGGGGGAAAAACTGTTCGCGGCCCGCGGCGCGAAACGGCTGCTCATCAGCCTGAGCCACACGGCAAATTACGCGGCGGCCACGGCTATTTTGGAGGGTTAACCCGTCCAAAGCCGCTTTGGACTTTGGACTTTGGACTTTGAACTCTCCTGCTTAGACTGTCTATATGGAGCCGGCGATGGTGACGGCGGTGGCGGTGATTTTGATTTCTGCCGGCGCGAGTTTCTTTTTCGCGCTGGCCGAGGCGGCGCTGCTTTCCCTCAACAAATGGCAGGCACGGCAACTGGCCGAACGCCACCCGCGCGCCGGCGCCATGGTGGCGCGGCTGCTGGAACAGCCGCAGGATTTGCTGGCCACCATGGCATTCGGCAACACGTTTGCCAACGCCGCCATGCTCGCGGTGGCGCTGCAGATGGTGTTTGACGGCCGGTGGCCGTTCCTGTGGACGGTGTCCCTGCTGCTGGCGCTGATCCTCATCGGTTGCGAGGTGCTTCCCAAAACGCTGGCCGTGCGCCAGCCGGAACGCTGGGCGCAGCGCGTCAGCGGGCTCCTGCTCCTTTTCCAAAGGTTCACCACACCGTTGCGTTACATTGCGCAGAAATTGAACGAGGTGATTCTGAAACTGGCCGCGCCGCAATTCATCCGGCCGGCCGCCGCACTCACCGACGGCGAATATCATGAACTGCTCGAAATGGCGTATCAGCAGGGCACGCTGGCCGAGTCGGAAAAGGAAATCATCCTGCAAATCATCAGCCTCGACCAGCGCATGGTGCGCGACGTGATGCGCCCGCGCACGGGCATGGCGTGCATTTCGGACGACGCCACGGTCGAGGAGATGATCGCCGCGGCGAAGAGATTCCGGCACCGCCGCCTGCCGATGTACGATGAAACGCCGGACACCATCGTGGGCATCCTGAACACGCGCGCGTTGTTGTTGGACCCCCGGATTGACCTGGCCGACGCGATTGAATTTCCGTCGTTCGTGCCGGAGACGATGAACCTGCTGCACCTGTTTCAAAGCCTGCAAAAGCAGCAGCGCGGCCTGGCAGTGGTGCTGGATGAATTCGGCAGCACGGCGGGCATCGTGACCATGGAGGACATCCTGGGCCAGATTGTCGGCAAGATCCGCGCCGAAGCGCGGCCACCGGAGGGCTTCGTGATGGAAAAGCTGACGCCGGGCCGCTGGCGCGTAAACGGTACCATGCGATTGGACGATTTCCGCCGTGAATTCCCCGTCTTGAGCGAGGTGGCCGAGGTGGAAACGATGGGGGGATTGCTCGTGCATTTGCTGGGAGTCGTACCCCATGCCGGCGAATCCGCCACGTTTAACGGCTTGAAACTCACGGCCCAGGCCGCCGACGAACGGCGCGTCCGGGAATTGCTGGTGGAAACCGTGAAATAGAATGGAAACTGACGTGCTCATCGGAGTGTTTCTGGCGGCGTGCCTGGCGCTGTCGTTTCTGTTGTCGGGAATGGAAGCGGGCGTATTCGCCTTGAACCGGTTGCGGGTGCGGCAATTGGCGCGCGCGGGCCGACCCTCGGCCAAACTGCTCCACAACTTTCTGGAACACCCGGAAAATTTCCTCTGGACCATTCTCGTCGGCAACACCCTCGCCAACTTCATCATCCTCGGTTGGGTTGTCGCCACCCTGCACGATCAGTTTCCAGGCCGCTACGGTTTGATCACTGGCCTTTTCACCGGAATTGTGTTCCTGTTTTACGCGCTGTTCGATCTGCTGCCGAAAATGCTTTTCCGCGCTCACCCGAACCAGTTGTGTCTCTCGGTGGCCAGGATATTTTGGCCCGTCCATCTGGTTTTACGGCCGTTGGTGGCGGTGGTCGAAACCTCGGCGGCGGGCTTGCTGCGATGGACGGGCGGACACGCCTTCACCGGCCGCCCTTTTGGCAATCGCGAGGAAATGCGCGCGGTGATGCTGGAATCGGCCCAGGCCCTCACGACCGGCGAACGCGCCATGATCAACCGCGTGCTCGATCTGCAAACGTTCACCGTCCGGCGTATCGCCATGCCCCTGACCCAGGTGGTGACGGTCGACACTTCAACGCCCATCGGCAACGTGCTGGTCCTGGCCCGCGAACGCAAATTTTCGCGCCTGCCGGTCTGGGAAACGCGCGACGGCCGGCGGCGCATCGCGGGGCTGCTCATGCTGGGGCCGCTGTTGTTCCGCGACGATCTGGATTTGCAAAAACCCGCCGCCGCCCACATGACTCCCGCGCTGTTTCTGGATGAGGACACGCGCCTGGAGGTCGCCCTGCGGCGGATGCAACGCGCCGGCGAGCGGCTGGCCATCGTGTTGGGGCGCGACCGGCACGAATCCGGCGTGGTCACACTGGAAGACATCCTCAAGGTCATGTTTGGCGAGGTGAAGTTGTAATCATGAACCTTATCGTCCACAACGGTGTAAACCTGCTGGCGGTGATTCTGCTCGTCCTTTTGAACGCCTTTTTTGTCGCGGCGGAGCTGGCCCTGGTGCGCATCCGGGACACGCAATTGGCGGCGCTGGCGGCCAAGGGCAATCGCCGTGCAAAAATGGCGCGGCACATCCTTGCGCGCATTGACACCTACATCAGCACCACGCAATTCGGCATCACGCTCGTCAGCATGGCGCTGGGCGTGGTGGTTGAACCGGTGTTCCGTGACCTGCTGGAACCGCTTTTTGAACTGCTCAAAATCACCTCCGCATCGGTCCAGGGCGGCATTGCCATCGGCGTCGGCTTTTTCGTGAACTGTTATCTGCTGATTGTGGCCGGGGAACTGGTGCCGAAGGCGATTGCCATCCGGCGCACCTTGCAGACGTCCTTGTGGGTCGCCAGACCGTTGAACTGGTTTTATCGGTTGTCCTTTCCGTTCATCTGGCTGCTGCATCGCTCGTCCCAGTTGGTGGTGCGGCGGCTGGGTTTTTCCGCGGAGGAACTGCGCAGCGCACCCTCGGAGGAGGAATTGCGCCTGGTCCTGGCCGCCACCCGGAATGTGGCAGGCGGACGCGATCTCATCCTGAACGCACTGGACCTGCGCCATCGCGTCGTGCGCGAAGCCATGCGGCCGCGCCACGAAATCACCGCCTTCAACACCGGCGCGACGCTGGCCGAATGCCTTGCCCTGGCCGAGGAAACGCGTTACTCGCGCTTTCCCCTTTGTGAAAATGGCGACCTGGACCGGACGCGCGGCGTGGTGCACATCAAGGACCTTTATCCGGCTGCGCGGGGCCCGGGCAGGACCGCGGCGGATTTGCTGTCGGTGGCGCGCAAGCTGGTTTACGTCCCCGAAACCGGGCGGCTGGAAAAGCTGCTGCAATTGTTTCTCGAACGGAAATTGCATTTCGCCGTCGTGGTGGACGAATACGGCGGCACGGTCGGCATCATCACGCTGGAAAATGTGCTGGAGGAACTCGTCGGCCAGATCCAGGACGAATTCGACCAGGAAAAACCGGAGCTGGTGCGACTGGCCGAAAGCGTCTGGGAAGCCGCCGGCACGCTGCCGTTACACGGTTTGGAAAAAATCATCGGCGAAACCCCGCACGAAGAAGGCATCGCCACCGCCAGCGGCTGGATCACGCGCAAACTCAGCGGTTTTCCCAAGGCCGGCGATATTGTGCGGGTCGGTCCCTACGAATTGCGGGTGGAGGAAATGGATGGCCCACTGGTGGCGCGCCTGAAAATCACCAAGCACTCGGCCGAGACGGAATTCCTGAAACGACCGGGAATGTGACCGTCATCACCAGGTCCCGCCGCGAACGGCCAGGACGGTGACAATGACCGCCAGTATTCCATCCGCCACTGCGGCGGACAGGAGTCCCTGCTGCGCGCAGCCGGTGCCGCAAAGCAGAACAACACCAAGCCAGATGGCGAACGGGTGAAAATCGGGGGTGTTTCTTTTGCCCGGCTGTTTGTTGATCAAAGCGGGTGCGATGACCACCGTGAGCAGCACCGATACCGCCGCCCAGGCCAGAAAATTCGACACCGGCACGCCCTGCCACGTCACCGGAAGTTTCGTCGGCGTCCACAGCCAGTAATTTTTTATCCGCGACGCGAACGGTTCGAGGGCGAAATCAAAGAGCAGCGTCAGCGTTGCCGTCACGCCCATGAGCCAGAAGCCGTAGGCGCTGATTTTCCGCCACGGGCGCAGGATGAGCCGCGCCACGCCGCGCGAGTTCAAAACGGCCAGCACCCAGATGCCCGGCACGGCCCACGGCAGGGTCTTGAACATGTCCGGTCCAATGTTCTCCCCGAACGTGAACGGGCCAAATGGGATGCCGGTGATGGCGCCGACGGCATGCACCGCGCCGCCAATCACGGCGATGACGAACACCGCCAGCAGGACATTTTGCAACGGCAGCCGCTGCGCCAGGGCGGTGATGGTGCAGGCCAACCCCGACACCAGCAGCAACAGTTCCGGCCAGTCGGGATTACCGGGCAACTTCAGAGGTTTGAACAGCATCACCACCACGAGCACAAAGGCGGCGCCAAACAAAAGGGTCAGCAGCCAGTGAAGGAACAGGGTGATTTGTGCTTCGGAAGAAGGCGCGCGTCGTTTTTGGGGCGGCATGAGTTTCCGGTAATCTTAGCTAAAACCGGCGGGCGCGCAACCCTGTGAATCAACGGGTTTTCACAAAATGTCGCGCGAAGGCCGCGAAGCGGGCGAAGGATTTTTTAGCCACAGATTGAACACAGATGAAACACGGATCAGGGAAATAGTTTGTGGCAACGACCTCCCTCGCCCCGGCCCTCTCCCCAAGGAGAGGGAGAAACATTCGCCGCGTTTTTAGAATGTCGTGCGACCGGACTGACCGGACGGTCATCCGCAAATCAGAAGCTGTCCAAAGGCGGCTCCTTCTCCTGGGGGAGACTTGAGCCGTTTGGGAAACGGCGAAAGGAATTCGGCAAGCCGAAGGCCCGCAGGGCCGAGCGGGCGGGCGCGAGCGAGTCCACGCCGGGTTGAGGGCGAGTGTTAAAACTAAAATGTCGAGGGAAGGCCGCGAAGCGGGCGAAGGATCTTCAGCCCCAAAGGTAGTCACCGCCGTAGGCGCGCCATCTTTGTAGAAACCAAAACCAACAAATTCTTTAACTCCGTAGGAGCGGTATATTCCGAGAATCATTCGTCGTCCGTTTTGAAAATATATCGCCGTTCGTAACCCACATTAAACTTTTCCAACAATTCGATGTATTTGCCTGCCTTCGACGGCGAACACGATGTGAATGTAAATCTGCGTGTAGGTGTTGGCCATGTGCTGAAGATGCCGCTCCTATTTTGGTTTAACCCATCATCGCCAGCGCCCGTTCAATCCTTGCCATCACCTTCTCCTTACCAAGCACTTCCAGTAGATGATACAGGCTGGGACCGGCGGTGTTGCCGGTGACGGCCAGCCGGCAAGGGTGCACCAAAACACCGGCTTTCACCCCCAACCCTTTGGCGGTTTCCTTGAGCGCAGCCTCAAGCGTTGCGGCATCAAACTTCGGCGCGGCGGCAAAGGCGTCGCGGAGTTTTTCCAGGCGCGGCTTGTTCTCGGGCACAAAATCCTTTTCCGCCGCCTCGGCGTTGGATTCAATCTGGTCGGTGAAATAAAAACCGGCGTAGCCGGGCAGTTCGCTGAAAAGCTTGAATTTGCCCTTGCAGGTATCGAGCGCGGCCTTGACGTAGGCGAGCGGGAATTGATTGGTGTCAATGCCGGCCTTCGCGAAGGCGTGAACGGCCAGTTCATAAAAGCGGTCGTCGTTCAGTTCGCGCGCATATTCGCCTTGCAGCCAAAGGAGCTTTTCATGATCGAACCGCGCGTTGTGCCGGAGGATTTGCGGCAAATCAAAGCGTTCGATGGTTTCGGCGAGCGTCAGTTTTTCGCGGTTTTCCTTGGGCGACCAGCCGAGCAGACAAAGGAAATTCACCACGGCCTCCGGCAGGAATCCTTCCTCCAGGTAATTCGTGAGCGAGGCGCCGGTATCGCGTTTGCTCATCTTGGTGCCGTCGGCATTCAGGATGAGCGGGATGTGCGCGTAATGCGGCGGATGCACGTCGAAGGCGCGGAACAGCGCGATGTGCCGGGCGGTGTTGCTCAGATGGTCCTCGCCGCGGATGACGTGGGTGATGCCCATCTCCAAATCGTCCACGACGTTCGTGAGGTGAAACACCGGCTGGCCGTCGGAACGCAAAATCACAAAGTCCGGGTCCGCTTCCTCACGGTCGGTCAGTTTGCGGACGACCTCACCGACCACGAGGTCAGGAATGGTGGCCGGTTCGCGGGTCATTTTGAACTTCACCGCACCTTCATGTTCATAAGCCAGGTCGCGCGACAGTAATGCCTCGACGCGGCGCTGGTAATTTTCCTTCCGCTGACTTTGAAAGTACGGGCCGCGGTCGCCCTGGCTGGGACCGGTGGCGTCGCCGGTGAGCGGGCCTTCGTCCCAGTCGAGGCCGAGCCAGCGCAGGCCATTGAGGATGACGTCCACGGCCGCCTGCGAATTGCGGGCGGCGTCGGTATCCTCGATCCGGAGGATGAAGGTGCCGCCGGTATGCCGCGCGTAGAGCCAGTTGAAGAGCGCGGTGCGCGCCCCGCCGATATGGAGATAACCGGTCGGCGACGGGGCAAAGCGGACGCGAGGTTTCATGCATCTATTTTAGCCACAGATGGACACGGATGAACACAGATAAAAATATTCAAGCCATTGATCTTCATTGAGCATACGGTCTTGAGAATAGATTAAGCCGTTGAATGCGAACAAAAAAAGAAAAGGCGCTCCGACGAATCGAAGCGCCCTTGGCAAAGGAGACGAAATTACTTGGCGCCGAGGATGGCGTCCTTCGCGGCCTTGGCGACGCGGAACTTCACGACGCGCTTGGCGGGAATCTGGATGGTCTCGCCGGTCTTGGGATTACGGCCGAGGCGGGCGGCGCGGTTGCGCAACACCAGCTTGCCGATGCCGGGCAGGGTGAAAGTGTCCTTCGCGTTCTTGTAAGCGAGCTGGGCGATGTGGTCGAGAATTTCCACCGCTTGCTTCTTGGAAATGGCGGCCTTTTCGGCAATCGCGGCGGCGAGTTGGGATTTGGAGAGGGCTTTTGACATAGTGTCGGTGTCCTTCGGTTGTTGTTTAATTGTCTGGTTTCGTTAAAAAGTCATTTGACTCGCGTCGAATTAAAAACCTTCACCCGCGGCGTGCAAGCAAAAAACATAAAAAAATCACGGTATTTGCCATGCACCGGGGCTTGACTTCGGGGAAGGTTTTCCCAACATCCGCCACGTGGCACTCTTCACAATTCAAAGTGATTTCAGCTACGACGTGGTCCGCAAAATTTTCGAAGGCGGCATGGGCGTGGTTTATGAGGCCGAGCAGCACGGCGCGCGCAACTTTGCCAAACGCGTGGCCATCAAGATCATCCGGCCCAATTTCGCCAGCCAGAAGATGTTCATTGAGAACTTCATCGGCGAGGCCAAGCTGGTCGCCGACCTGATTCATACCAACATCGTCCAGACCTACCACCTTGGGGAGGCCAACGGCGCCTGTTTCATTTGCATGGAATTGATCCGGGGGGTGAACCTGGAACAATTCACCCGTCAACTGGTCGAGAAAAAGCAGAAGCTGCCCAAGGAACTCGCGGTTTTCATCACCAGCCGCATCACGCGCGGACTGGCCTACGCGCACGCCAAAACCGACAAGGACGGCAAGGCGCTGGGCATCGTGCATCGCGACGTGAGCTTCAAAAACATCATGATTGCGTTTGAAGGCGACGTGAAACTGACCGATTTCGGCATCGCCAAGGCGCGCGGATTTTTGACCGACCAGGAGGGCGAAGTGGTGGCGGGCAAGGCCGATTACATGAGCCCTGAACAGGCCAATTTTCAAGTGACCGACAAGCGCTCCGACCTGTTTTCCACCGGCGTGGTCCTTTCGCACCTGTTGCTGGGACGAAACCTGTTCAAGGGACCGACTCCCGAGGAATCCCGCCAGCGCATCATCAATCAGCCGATCCCCGATTTCCGGATGCTGGATCCGCGCATTGATGACGGGCTGAATGACATCCTGCAACACTGCCTGACCCGCGACCTGAAGCGCCGTTACGCGACCGCCGACGAATTAATGTACGACCTGGAATATTACATCTACCATAGCGGCTATGGCCCCACGAACGAGACGCTTGGCAAATTCATTCGCGACCTTTTCGAACAAGCCGTCCCGCGCGGCGGCGGTGACAAGCACGCCAAGACCTCCATTCTTGAGGAATCGGCCCGGCTCAAACAACGCACCAAATGAATGAAACGGGCCTCCGCCAGTGTCGTAAACCTCGGGCTGATCCAGACCGCCTGCTCGCCCGACCCGGGGGCGAACCTCGAAAAAACCATCGCGCTGGCTGAACGCGCGGCGCGGCGCGGCGCCCAAATCATCTGCACCCAGGAATTGTTCCGCTCGCAGTATTTCTGCCAGCGCGAGGACCATGCGAACTTCAGGCTGGCCGAATCCATTCCCGGGCCCAGCACCGACGCCTTGGGCAGGCTCGCCAAAAAACACCGGGCGGTCCTCATCGCCTCGCTCTTTGAGAAGCGCGCCGCCGGCGTTTATCACAACACCGCCGCCGTCATCGACGCCGACGGTTCGTTGCTCGGCATCTATCGCAAGATGCACATCCCGGACGACCCGTTGTACTATGAAAAATTTTATTTCGCGCCCGGCGACCTGGGCTTTCGTGCCTGGACCACCCGCCATGGGAAAATCGGCGTGCTGATTTGCTGGGACCAATGGTATCCCGAAGCCGCGCGGTTGACAGCGTTGCAGGGTGCGCAAATCCTGTTCTATCCGACCGCCATCGGCTGGCATCCTGGCGAGAAGAAAAAATACGGCCAAAACCAGCACGACGCCTGGGAAATCATCCAGCGCAGCCACGCCGTCGCCAACGGTTGTTATGTCGCCGTCCCCAACCGCGTCGGCCATGAAAAGCTCGCGGGCCAGGGCATCGAATTCTGGGGGCAAAGTTTTGTGGCGGGCACCTCCGGCGAAATTCTGGCCCGGGCCGGTGCGCAAAAAGAGGAGGTTTTGATTGTGCCGGTGGACCTCGCCCGGGTGGACGTGACCCGCACGCACTGGCCCTTCCTGCGTGACCGCCGGATTGACGCCTACGGCAATCTCACCCGGCGGTTCGTTGACTGAACCATGAACGTGGCCCCGTTCAAACGTTACATCCCCCTGGCGGTCTGGATTGCCACCGTTTTCACCATCCTCCTCATCCCGCTAAAGATCATCAGCTACAATTTTTTGCCCGGAGATGATGCCCTCCGGCATGCGGCCAGGACAATTTCGGGCAAATCGTGGCAGCAAATTCTCGTCATGCGGGGCGATTTCCCCATCGACCCCAGCCCGGGCTGGCAAAAAATCCTGGAATGGGTGCAGGCGTGGCACGGAGGGGATGCCGAATCGCTCGTGATTTTTTCCGTGGTGGCCCTGATGCTGTTGGTGACGTTGTGCGCCCTGCCGTGGTTTCGCCGGCCCGAAGCGTGGTTGGCCGCCCTGTTCATCGCCTCGGTTTTCATTCCCGCGTGCACGACCCGATTCGCGCGCGGCCGCCCATACCTGCTGACCGACGCCGTCCTGATCACGATTTTGTTCCTGTGGTCGCGACCCGAGAAGGATTGGCCGTCACGCGCGGCGATGATTTTCACCCCGCTGCTCGTGGCCGCGTCCGCGTGGATTCATGGTTCATGGTATTTGCTCGGTCTGCCCGGCCTGGCGATTCTCGCCGCGGGGTTCTGGCGTTCGGCGCTGGTTTACAGCGGTTGCTGGCTGACCGGAAGTTTTCTGGGCTGCGCGCTGACCGGCCATCCCTGGGAATTTTTATTCCAATCAGTGCGGCACCTGTTCGGCGTGTTTGGCGATTTCGTGGTCACCCGCGAACTGGTGCCCGAGTTGCAACCGGCCGACGGTGATCTGGTGGCCGTGCTCGCCGTCGCCGTGCTGCTCTTGTGGCGGAAGATTTCCTCCGCCTGGACCCCGCGCGTTCTGTTGAATCCCATTTTTATGATGATGGTCCTGGGCTGGCTGCTCGGATTTAAAATCCGGCGGTTCTGGTGGGATTTCGGGACACCGGCTTTCATTGTCTGGGTTGCACTGGAACTTCAAAGCCGGCTGGAGCAATATCTTTCGTTCGATTCGGTCCGGCGCTTGTTCATCACGCTGGCGGCGGCGGGCGGCGTTTTTTTGGGCTTCACGAGCGACCGCGACAGCCGCTGGACGGAAAATCTGACCACCGAATACTATGCGCCGGAGAATCCCGACGCTGTTGGCTGGCTGCCGGATCCCGGCGGCATTGTTTACAACACCGACATGGTGATCTTTTTCCAGACTTTTTATAAAAACCCAACCGCGCCGTGGCGTTATATTTTGGGTTTTGAACCCGGCCTGATGCTGCCCGAAGACCTCCGGGTCCTGCGCAAGGCCCAATGGAATTTCGGTGACCCCCGCGCGTACGAACCGTGGGTGAAGAAGATGCGCCCGGCGGACCGGCTGGCCATCCGCCTGGCAAACGGAGGCAGCCCGCCGGGTATCCCCGAATTGGAATGGCACTATATTGGCAGTGGATTGTGGGTCGGACGCCTGCCGCAACCCGCCAGCGGCCCGCCCGCCGTGCGCTCTTCGGATCCGCCCCCGTATGGAGCGTCAAAATAAACCGGCCTGGATCACCGGCGCGGGCGGGCTGATCGGCAGCTACCTTGTCCAAACTGCACCGAAACTCGCCCCGCATTGGCCGGTGCGCGCCTGGACACGCAACCAGCTTGACCTGCTCGATTACCGCGCCGTCCGCCGCGAATTCCAGCATGACCAGCCACCTCTGGTCATCCATTGTGCCGCCATTACGAACGCCGCCGAGGCGCAGGCCCAGCCTGCGCTCGCGCGGCGGGTGAACGTCGAAATCACCGGATTGCTCGCGGAACTGGCGGCGGAAATTCAGTTCGTTTTTTTTTCGACGGACCTGGTTTTTGACGGACGCAAGGGGAACTATGGTGAAACCGACGCGATGAATCCGATGCATGTTTACGGCGAAACCAAGGCGGCCGCCGAACAGATCGTCTTGAAAAACCCACGGCATCTGGTCGTGCGCACGTCGATCACCGGCGGCATTTCACGCGCGGGCAATCGCGGCTTCAACGAACAATTACAGCTCGCGTGGAAGTCAGGACGGAAGATAAAGTTATTCACGGACGAATTCCGGTGCCCGATTTTCGCCGGCGAGACGGCGCGTGCCGTCTGGGACCTGGCGGCTCAAAAACGCACTGGGCTGTTTCATGTGGCCGGGGCGGAAAGATTGTCGCGCTGGCAGATTGGACAGCTTCTGGCCGGGCGCTGGCCGGAGTTGAACGCGGACATTGAACCCGGTTCGGCCGCGGATTTTCCGGGTCCACCGCGCGCTCCGGATACGTCCTTGAATATTTCCAAGGCCCAAAACGCCCTGTCCAGCCCCCTCCCCGGCTTGACCGAATGGCTGGCGGCCAATCGCCATGAGCCGTTCTGAAGAATCGTATCGCGGCCGGCTCGCGCCGTCGCCGACTGGTTATCTGCACCTGGGGCACGCGCGGACGTTTTGGACGGCGCAGACCCGCACCGGGGCGCACCGCGGAACATTGATAATGCGGAACGAAGACTTGGATCGCATCCGATGCCACCCGGAATTTGTTTCCGCGATGGTTGAGGATTTGCACTGGTTCGGTTTCGAGTGGCGGGAAGGACCGGATGGCGGCGGCCCCTTCGCACCTTACCGCCAAAGCGAACGATATCACTTTTATCGCGCGGCCCTGGAAAAATTGCGGGCGGGCGGGTTCATCTATCCCTGCACCTGCTCGCGGAAGGACATCCAGCAGTCCGTGACCGCCCCGCATGCGGAAGACGACGAGCCGGTTTATCCGGGCACCTGCCGGCCAAAAGGTGATCCGCGGCAAATGACAAGTGACATGAATCCGGCGACCACCATCCCGTCACCTGTCACTCGTCACTGGTTACCCTTCACTTGGCGTTTTCGTGTTCCCGATGGCGAAACCATTTCGTTCGTCGATGGGCATTTCGGTCCGCAGCAGTTCATTGCCGGCAGGGATTTCGGCGATTTTGTCGTCTGGTCCCGCCGGGATGGGAATGACATTCCGGCGTATCAACTGGCCTGTGTGGTGGACGACGCGGCGATGCAAATCACCGAGGTGGTGCGGGGCGCGGATTTACTGGTGAGCACGGCGCGGCAGTTGTTGCTTTACCGCGCACTGGGCCTGAATCCGCCGGCATTTTTTCATTGTCCCCTGTTGTGCGATGAAACCGGCGGGCGGCTGGCCAAGCGTCACGACGCCTTAAGCCTGCGGGCCTTGCGTGCCGGCGGGAAAACACCGGAATTGCTGCGTCAGCGTTACTTTTAATCACCCCACGCCGGCCATAATTATATCAAAAATTGCTTGTGAATTATTTCACGATAAGGCAATCTCTCCAGTCTTTCAGGCCCGCAATCCGGATCGCCCAAACGGGCAATCCGTGTGGACTGAAGAGACCTGTTTAAGTGAAGCGATTTGGCAAAATTATATTGGCCTGTACCTTTTTCACCGCGATTTTAGCGGTGAGCCTGAAAGCCCAGCCGGCTTCGGCATCGGCCGGCAGCGCGGTCGTCGCCCCGGCCTCCGCATCGGCGGAAACCGCCGGGGTGGACGAAGAGAAGGTCCCGTCGGCCGCGCCGGAGATTTTCAACGTCCTCGGATTACCGATCACCAATTCAATGATTTGCACGTGGATCGTCGCGGCGCTTATCATCGTCATCGTTCGCGTGACGACGTGGAACAACATCAAGGAAATCCCATCCGGAGGCCAAAACATGATGGAGGCGCTCGTTGAAGGTTGGGAAAAACTGATTGGTGACATCCTCGAACCACGGGTTGCCCGCTGGGTCTTTCCTTTCGCCACGACCTATTTCATTTTCATCGTGATTTCGAATCTGACAGATTTGATTCCGGGCGTCGGCAGCATCGGATCGTATCACCAAGGGCACTTCACGCCGTTCTTTCGTCCGCCGACGACCGACGCGAACCTGACCGTGGCGATGGCCGGCATTTTCCTGGTGCTAAGCCTTTTCTGGGCGGTGCGCTACAACGGGTTTTGGGGGCTGATCAAACACATTTTTGGCGTGAAGATGACGACGAACAAGTGGGCCTATCCACTGTTCTTTCTGCTGTTTCTTTTCATCGGGGCGATGGAACTGCTGTCCGTCGGCTTTGCCCGACCGGTGGCGCTGGCCATGCGTCTTTATGGCAACATTTTCGCCGGCGAAAGCATCCTGGACATGATCTTCCACGGTCATTCCCTGATATTAAGCCTGGTGCTGTCGTCGTTCATGTATTTTTACGAGACGTTCGTCTGTGTGGTGCAGGCATTTGTGTTTGCGATGCTGGTGGTGGCCTTTGTCGGCACGCTGTGCACGCACGCCGATGAGGAATACGGTCATTGATTTTTTGAATTGGCCCCGGCATCGGATGCCGGGGCGGCAACCAAAACCAACAAAAAGAAAAGTTATGATGCTCGCACAAGCAACCGGCAATCTGTCCGGCAACATCCACATCGGTCTCGCCTTTGGCGGCGCGGCCATCGGCATCGGCATCGCCACGGCCGGTGGCGTCATCGCCATGAGCCGCAACCCCGGCATGTTCGGCAAAATCCTGACCTTCATGTTTGTCGGCATGGCCCTGGCCGAAGGTTGGGCGGTCATCGCGTGGCTCGTCGTCAAATAATCCCGCCATGGACGCTCTAGGAATCCAGTGGAAGATCCTGCTCGCTCAGACGATCAGTTTCTCGATCGTGCTGTTCTTCCTGTGGCGATTCGCGTACCGGCCTATTTTTTCCATGCTGGAAGCGCGCCGCGAAAAAATTGCCGAAGGCCTCGCCAACACGGAGAAAATCAAGCTGCAACTCGCCAAGACCGAAGCCGACCGGCTGGCGGTCCTGGCCCAGGCCGGCGACCTCGCCAACAAGATGATCGAGGAGGCACGGTCCGCCGCCGCCCACGTGCGGGAAGTCGAAACGCAGAAGGCCATCGCCGCCGCCGAACAGATCATCACCAAGGCGCGTGAAGCCACCGCGCAGGACCACGCGCGGATGCTCGACGAATTGAAACGTGAAGTCGGGCGGCTGGTAGTGCAGACCACCACGACCGTCACCGGCAAAATTCTAACGCCGGAAGACCAACGGCGGCTGGCGGAGGAAACCGAAAAACAACTGACGGCATAACTTTTTAAATCGGGAGGGACGCCGTGTCGGCTTCCCAAAATTCAGGGGCGGCGTCACGCCGTCCCTCCCAAATAAAAAGATGAAAATTTCCAAACTGGCGCAACGCGAAGCCCGACAAGTGTTCCGCAGTTGCCGGGTGAACGGTTTGCTGGACGACAGCCGGGTCCGGCAGGCCACGGCCCTGTTGCTGGCAAAACGACCGCACCGTTACGTGGAAATTTTGTCGCGGCTGCACCGGCTGGTGAAACTGGAATTGGAACGGCGCGCCGCGCGCGTCGAAAGCGCCACGCCGTTGCCTGCCGATCTGCAGGCGGACGTGGCGGATCGGATCAGAAAAATTTACGGCCCCGGCGCGGACATCACCTTCAGCCGGAACCCGGCGTTGATTGGCGGACTGCGCGTCCAGGTCGGCAGCAACCTGTACGACGGCAGCGTGCGGTCGCGGCTGGAACAATTGGAACAAAGTTTTTGACCAAATCCTATGAGCAACCTGTTGCAGGAAATTGAAGCCCAAATCGCGGGTGTGAAGCTCGCGACGGCGAAACAAAATGTCGGCATCGTCCGGGAAATTGGCGACGGCGTGGCCAAGATTGAAGGCCTCACCGACGCGATGCTCAACGAGATGCTGGACTTCGGCCATGGCATCACCGGCATCGCGCTGAACCTGGAAGAGACCGAGGTGGGCGCGATCATTCTCGGTGATTACACCGAAATCAAGGAAGGCGACGAGGTTTGCACCACCGGCCGGCTCTTGCAGGTGCCGGTCGGCAGGGGTTTGCTGGGCCGCGTGGTCAATGTGCTCGGGCAGCCGCTCGACGGCAAGGGCGCCATCAAGGAAAGCGGGTTTTATCCGGTGGAAAAAATCGCGCCCGGCATCATCAAACGCAAATCCGTCAGCCAGCCCGTGCAGACCGGCATCATGGCGATTGACGCGATGATCCCCATCGGCCGCGGCCAGCGCGAACTGATCATCGGCGACCGTTCGACCGGCAAGACGACGATTTGCGTGGACACCATCATCAACAACGCCCGACTCAACCAGGCGGCGGAGCAGGCCGGCGACAAAAGTTACCGCCCCTTGTATTCCATCTACGTCGCCATTGGCCAGAAACAGTCGAACATCGCGCGGGTCATCGGGGTTTTGGAGGAGGCGGGCGCGATGCCCTACACGATTGTCGTGGCGGCGGCGGCGTCCGATTCGGCCACCAACCAGTACCTCGCGCCGTTCGCCGGCGCGGCGATGGGCGAATGGTTCATGGACAACGGCATGGACGCACTCATCATTTATGACGATTTGTCCAAGCATGCCGTTGCGTATCGTCAGGTTTCGCTCGTGCTTAAACGCCCCTCGGGCCGCGAGGCCTATCCGGGCGACGTGTTCTATCTGCACAGCCGCCTGCTCGAACGCAGCGCGCGCGTTGCCGAAAATTACGGCAACGGCTCGCTCACCGCGCTGCCCATCATTGAAACCCAGGCCGGCGACGTCTCGGCTTACATCCCGACCAACGTGATTTCCATCACCGACGGACAGATTTATCTGGAAACGGATTTGTTTTACCAGGGGGTGCGCCCGGCAATTTCCGTCGGACTGTCCGTAAGCCGCGTGGGTTCGGCAGCCCAGGTCAAGGCGATGAAGCAGGTGGCCGGCCGCATCAAGGGCGATCTGGCGCAGTTTCGCGAACTGGCGGCGTTTGCGCAATTCGGTTCGGACCTCGATGCGCGCACCCAGGCGCAACTCGAGCGCGGCAAGCGTATCGTGGAGGTTTTCAAGCAGCAGCAATACAACCCCATTCCGGTGGAAGCGCAGGCGGCGGTGTTGTGGACCGTGCAGAATAATTTCATGGACGACGTGCCGGTGGACAAGATCAAGGATTTCCAGGCCAAGCTCACGGATTTCCTCAATACGCGTAAAGCGGATCTGCTGGCGAAGCTGCGCAACGAAAAAGCCATCAGCGACGCCCTGGCGGCGGAGTTGAAGACGGCGGTGACGGAGTTCAAGCAAGCGTATCACTGAAAAATTTCATGGTCAGTTACAAAACCAAAATGGCTCCTGTGCGGCGGATCGAAGATATGATTTATCTGATTCGCGGGCAGCGGGTGATGTTGGATTCCGACCTCGCAAACATCTATGGCGTGAAACTGAAACGTCTTAACGAACAGGTCGGAAGAAACCTGGACCGCTTTCCAAGGGATTTTGCGTTTCAACTTACACCGCAGGAGTTTACAGATATGCGGTCGCAAATTGCGACCGCATCAAAACGGAATATTCGCCATCTTCCGCGAGTTTTCACGGAGCACGGCGCGCTTATGTTGGCCAGTGTACTTAACAATCCCATTGCGGTTGAAGCGAGCGTTCGTGTTGTCCGGGCTTTTGTGGGAATGCGCGAGCAGTTGGCCGCGCACAAGGAACTCAACCACAAGCTGGCAGACCGGGAACAACGCGTCAGCGGCCATGACGAGGCGATTGCCAATTTATTTGAAGCGATCCGGCAGTTGGTCGAACCGCCGGTGCCGGAAAACCGGCGCGAGATTGGTTTTCACGTCCGTGAAACCGCACCGCGTTATCGCGTCAGAACCTGTCGGAGAAGATAATTTACCATGCCCAGCACGCGCGACATTCGCCGGCGCATCCGGTCGGTCAGGAACACCGCCCAAATCACCAAGGCGATGCAGATGGTGGCGGCGGCCAAAATGCGCAAGGCGCAGCAGGCCGCGCTGGCCGGGCGGCCGTACGCGGCCCTGATGAATGACGTGCTGGCCAATGCCGCCGCGCGCACGGCGGTGTTTAAACATCCGCTCCTGGAAGTGCGCCCGATCCGTAAGCGCGCCGTCATTCTGGTCAGCACCGACCGCGGTCTGTGCGGCGCGCTCAACAGCAATTTGTTCCGGGAAGCGGCAAGGTCCGACCCCAACACCACCACGGCGTTCATCACCGCCGGGCGCAAGGCGGCGCAATTCATCGCGCGCACGCGGAGGTCGCTCGCCGCCGAGTTCACCTACAAGGACGCGCCGCAGTTCGGCGAGGCCCGGGCCATTTCAAAATTTGCGCAGGATTTGTTCCTCAAGGGCGAGGTGGACGCGGTGGACATTCTGTTCACCAATTACATTTCGACCCTGACCCAGCAACCGAAAACCATCCCATTTTTGCCGATTGGAAAAATCGAGGCCGTCCGGGCCGGGCACGGGAGCGCACCGGAGCCTCAGCCGCTGTCGCCCGTCACCACCACGGACATTTTTAATTTCGAACCGGACGAAACCACCGTGCTGGGGGCGTTGCTGCCGCACAGCCTGAGTTTCCGGGTCTACCAGATTTTGCTGGAAGCCAGGGCCAGCGAACACAGCGCGCGCATGGTGGCGATGAAGAACGCCACCGACAACGCGCAGCAACTCATCAAGGGGCTGACGCTCGAATACAACAAATTGCGCCAGTCGAACATCACGAAGGAACTGCTGGAAATCGCCACCGCGCAAATGGCGGTGGGTTGAAATCATTTCGCATATGAACAAAGGCAAAATCGTTCAAATCATCGGCCCGGTCGTGGACGTGGAATTTCCCGGCCAGCCGCCCGCCATTTACAACGCGCTGACCGTCGAGTACGACGTGCCGGGCGCCGGCAAAACACGGCAAACGCTCGAAATCGAACAGCATCTCGGTGATAACTGGGTGCGGTGCGTTTGCATGGGCTCCACCGAAGGCATGAAGCGTGGCTACGAGGTCACGGACACCGGCAGTCCCATTTCCATGCCGGTGGGCGAGGCGATCATGGGCCGTGTGTTCAATGTTGTGGGCGAGCCCGTGGACGAACGCGGGCCGGTCAAGGCTGACAAGTTCTATCCGATTCATCGCCCCGCCCCGACGTTGCAGGATCAATCCACCTCACCGCAGGTGCTCATGACCGGCATCAAGGTGATTGACCTCATTTGCCCGTTCCTGAAGGGCGGCAAGGTCGGCGCGTTCGGCGGCGCCGGCGTCGGCAAGACGGTCGTCATCATGGAATTGATCAACAATATTGCCAAGCTGCACGGCGGCATTTCCATGTTCGCGGGCGTGGGCGAACGCACCCGCGAAGGCAACGATCTTTACAACGAAATGATCGAGGCCGGCGTCATCAAGGTTGAAAAAGACGACAAGGGCCATCCCAAAAAAGACGCGAAAGGCCTGCCGATTCTCAAGCCCGGCTCCAAAATCGGCCTGGTGTACGGTCAGATGAACGAGCCGCCGGGCGCGCGCCTGCGCGTGGCGCTTTCCGCACTCGCGGTGACCGAGTACTTCCGCGACGAGAAGAACCAGGACGTGCTGCTGTTCATTGACAATATTTTTCGCTTCTCACAGGCCGGCTCGGAAGTGTCCGCGCTGCTGGGCCGCACGCCCAGCGCCGTCGGTTACCAACCGACGCTCGCCGCCGAAATGGGCGACTTGCAGGAACGCATCACCTCAACCAAGAAAGGTTCCATCACGTCGTTCCAGGCCGTGTACGTGCCGGCGGACGATCTGACCGACCCGGCGCCGGCGACCACGTTCGCGCACCTGGACGCGACGATTGTGCTGGAACGCGCCATCGCCGAACTGGGCATTTATCCCGCGGTGGATCCGCTGGCCTCGACCAGCCGGGCGCTCGCGCCGGAAATTGTCGGACAGGAACATTACGAAGTCGCGCGCGGCGTGCAGAAGGTGTTGCAGCGCTACAAGGATTTGCAGGACATCATCTCCATTCTCGGCATGGACGAACTTTCGCCTGACGACAAGCTGGCCGTATTTCGCGCGCGCAAGATTCAACGCTTCCTGAGCCAGCCGTTCTCGGTGGCGGAAGTGTTCACCGGCCGGACCGGCAAACAGGTGCCCGTCGCCGAAACTGTCCGCGGTTTCAAGGAAATCCTCGACGGCAAACACGACGACGTGCCCGAACAGAATTTCTACATGAAGGGCGGCATTGAGGAAATTAAAGAAACGTAACCGGGAGGGACTGCGTGTGCCGTCCCCAAAAATGGGTCGCCGACACGGCGACCCTCCCAATAAAAATGGCTGCAACCATAAAACTCGAAATCGTCACGCCGGAGGCGAAAATCTTCTCCGACGACGTGGACATGGTCACGCTCACCGGCGGCGAGGGCGAGATGGGCATTCTACCGCAGCACATGCCGTTGATGACGCAACTGGTCGCGGGCGAAATCATCGCGCAGAAGGGCAAGGAAGCCATTATTATCTGCGTGGGCGACGGTTTTGTGCAGGTGACTGGCGACCGCGTGGCCGTGCTCACGGACATGGCCATCAACGCGGACAACATTGACGAGGCCAAGGCCGAGGAGGCCTTGCGCCGTGCCGAGGCGCGGTTGTCAGAAAAGATCAGCGAAGAAGAAGCCGCCCGGGTCCAGGCAGCGGTCGCGCACGCCACGACGCAACTCCGGGTGAAGCGGCGACGGGGTTGACGCACCAGCCGTCATGGTGCCGCGTCAATATTGCATTTGCCTTCGGAAAAATTACCGGCAAGCTTTCGCGTCATGCACAGGTTTTTCATTTTCATTTCCATGTTGGTGCTTGCCGGTGGCACTTTTGCCCGGGAAAACACATTGTTGGATTCAGGCTGGTGTTTCAAACTGGGTGACATCCTCGGTGCGGAAGCCGTGGACTTCAATGACACCAACTGGACAACCGTCTCCCTCCCGCATAACTGGGGCTGGGAAGAGGCGCAACAGGGCAAAGACTACTACCGCGGACCGGGCTGGTATCGGCGCGAACTGGAACTCCAGCCGAAAGCCGGCCAACGCTATTTTCTGCGGTTTGAAGCCGCGAGCCTGTTTGCCGACGTTTATGTCAACGGCGACTTTCTGGCTGAACATCGCGGCGGGTTCGGCGCGTTCTGTTTTGAAATTTCGAGCCATTTGTCTTCCAGCGGCACCAATGTGATTGCCGTGCGCGTGAGTAATTCCTGGGAACCGGACATCGCGCCACTGAGTGGTGACTTTTCCGTTTACGGCGGCATCTACCGGCCGGTGCATTTGATTGAGACGGCGGCGGAAAATTTCACCCTCACCGACCATGGCTCGCCCGGGGTTACGTGGCTGCAAACGAGCGTCACAAAAAAACGGGCGGTCCTTGACGTCACGGCGCAAATTTCCAACGGCACGCACGACAGCCGGTCATTGACCCTCGTTGCGACCGTGCTTGACGCAAACGGGAAAAGAATTGTCGAGAGCACACAACCCGTTGTTCTGGCGCCGGACGTCACCGCGCCGTACTGGCTGCACCTGGAAGTCCCCCGCCCGCATTTGTGGAATGGACGCCTGGATCCCTATCTCTATCAGGCCGTGGTTGAATTGCGTTCCACCAATGGCGTGGTGGACTCCGTCAACCAACCGCTTGGATTGCGATTTTATCAGATTGATCCGGACAAGGGATTTTTTCTCAACGGCAAACCGTACGCCTTGCACGGCGTGGACCGGCATCAAGACCGCTGGAACGAGGGCTGGGCGATTTCCGACGCGGACATGGACGAGGACCTGCGGCTCATCCAGGAAATCGGCGCCACCGTCGTCCGCTGCGCGCATTACCAGCACAGCGATTATTTTTACAGCCTGTGCGACCAGGCGGGCATCCTGGTCTGGGCGGAAATTCCGCAGGTGAACGAAATCAATTCATCGCTGCGATTCGCGGAAACGTCGCGCAGCCAGTTGCTCGATCTTATCCGGCAGAACATCAACCATCCTTCGATCTTCACCTGGAGTCTGTTCAACGAAATCGGGCTTAAAAACACCCCCGACCCGGAGCGCGAGTTGCAGGATTTAAATAATGTCGCACACAGTGAGGACCCGACGCGCCCAACCATCGGCGCCACATGCACGGATAAATTCCCGCAAATGAATAAAATCCCCGACCTGCTCGGCTGGAATTTTTATCCGGGCTGGTATTCCGGCTGGGGTCCGCTGACCAACTTCGACGCGTTGCTGGATAAACATCGCTACGACAGCCAGCACGGTGGTTTTTGCGTTAGCGAATATGGCGCGGGCGCCAATGTGGAACAGCACGAGCAGAATCCGAAACAGCCGGTCACCGATGGACAATGGCATCCGGAGGAGTGGCAGGCGATGGTGCATGAACAGGCGTGGGCCACTTTGAAGGCAAAACCGTATGTCTGGGCCACCTTCATCTGGAACATGTTCGACTTTGCCGTCAGCACGCGCCACGAAGGCGGCGTTCCTGGCCGCAACGACAAGGGCCTGGTGACCTACGACCGCGCCACCAAGAAGGATGCCTTTTATTTTTACAAGGCGAACTGGTCCGATGAACCGGTCCTGTACATCACGGATCGCCGTTTCACTGACCGCACGAACGCCGTCACTGACGTGAAAATTTATTCCAACGCCCGGAGGGTGGAACTATTACTGAACGGAAAATCGCAGGGCTACCACAGCACGGCCACGGATGGCGTGTTCCTCTGGAAAAATGTCAGGCTAAATCCCGGTGAAAACCAAGTCACGGCCAGGGCCGGGCGCGACGGAAAGGAACTGAGCGACACCTGTGTGTGGACGCTCGAGCAGCCACAATTTCCCCTGCCGAATCCCGCCGGACCGCAGTAGGCAGAGGGGACCGGCTTTGACCAGTGGAACGCATGGTTTTGGGACCGTGGAAGAACTTTTTTTACGTCTGAGGCGGAACGGACGGGCGAAATGTTGCCACGACCTTTGGAATGAACATGAAGATAAGCGACACGATGGGATAGATCAGCCAAAAAAGGACGCCGACGGTTCCACTGACCGGCCCGCCGAGGGCGCCGGCAACTGCAAGTTCCTCCCGGGGCTGGATTTCTTCGGACATGGCTTGGACCATCAAAGTGAGGTTAATCCACAACCCCACGACGGTAAAAACAATGGCATAAATTGCGTAAGCGATCGAGAGGACCCGCGCCCAAAGCTTGAGGTACAACAGGCCAACACCATCCGCCAGCAAAACCGCGCAACTCAACAGCCCCAGCGGAATGCAACTTTTCAACCAGACGACGTATGCCGGACCTCCATGTATGAGTTTGATCAGTGAATTACTTGAATCGGCTGACAAGGTAAACAGGGCGATAGATGCCATCACTCCGATTGCGCCGAACCCGGCGAATAAAAAATTCATGATTCCGAACACGGTCACCGAAGTCGGCCGTCGCATACGTTCTGGTCCTTTCCAGTTATATTGAGATGGGATGAAGTGGTTGGGCGTTCAAAAAAAACGAACCATCCCGTGCACACTGCTAATTTTTAACCACCAATTGCCGACCAAGCCCTCCAATAAAAAAGCCGAAACAGTTGATGTTTCGGCTTTTTTGAAAGACTGGCGGCAACCTACTCTCGCAGAACCTATAGGACTACTACCATCGGCAAGACTGTGTTTGACGGCCGAGTTCGGAATGGGATCGGGTCGGACCACAGCTTTATGGCCACCAAAAAGTGACAGGTGACAGGTGACCTGAAAAGTCACAAGCCAACGCACCAAATGTAAAAGAACAAACTTCCGCGGCGTCTTGTCACATGTCACACGTCACAGATCACCGCCAGCATTCTCTGAAAACTACACACAGGGAACACAGTGCGCTTACAATTCACGAGTTGAAATCGCTATCTTCAAGACGTTATTCGTTGAATCGCGAATCATTGAAACCGGTTGCCCGATGAAACAATTCAAGATTTTAACGAGTTGACGTTTCGAAAAAGAAGCGATCAAGCCGCACGACCGATTAGTACCAGTCAGCTAAACGTCTCACGACGCTTACACCTCTGGCCTATCAAACGGGTGGTCTGCCCGTGGTCTTTAGGGAGCTTGCGCTCCGGGAAACATTATCTTGGGAGGAGCTTGGCACTTAGATGCTTTCAGCGCTTATCTCTTCCGCACATGGCTACGCAGCGATGCCCCTGACGGAACAACTGCCACACCAGAAGTGCGTCTAACCCGGTCCTCTCGTACTAAGGTTAGAACCCCTCAAGTTTCCTGCGCCCACAGTGGATAAGGACCGAACTGTCTCACGACGTTCTGAACCCA